>OUMG01000007.1_pt1 | contig 3217 bp, 1 predicted proteins | sample 1694931 | NCBI WGS metagenome assembly OUMG01 (sample SAMEA3914864, study PRJEB12502) | metagenome | biome: forest; material: soil | place: USA | collected 2012-03-12 | depth 0.3 m | reverse complement strand
CGGCCGTACTGGCTGAAAACCACGCAGACCACTGCAAGCGGAACGTCAACGCGATGCTTCACGACTTGGTCATCGAATGCGTACCGGCGGGAAAAGACGCTCCAGCCTCGCCCCAGCTTGTGTTCAAACCAAAATCCGTCGCTGAAAAGAATCTCGCCGCCATTGGCCTTGCTCTCGCTGAGTGCGTAACCAGTCGGCGGCCTGACGAGCTTCCGAGCGGGTACTTCGGGCGTCTCGAGGCCTTCGGCACTAAGACTCGCCTCATCGGGACGTGAATGTGGGACAGCGCACTTCAGGTATCAACGCAGCCTGTCACTGACGCGCTGCTTCATCGGCTGGTCCTTCCAAACAACGCGCTCGCGTTCGAGAAGGTCAGTGGCGTCATTGCCGTTCGCACTGCGCTCCGCACCCGCGTCGCCGACCAGACGCTGCTGTTTGTCGTCCCAGAAGCCACGGCCGCAACGGCCCGGCACATCACAGCAGCCCTTCTCATCGGCGACCACGCCCACTCGCACGCGGCGCAGGACGGACGGGTACCGGCGGCAGAGGCGCGCCCTCTATTGAAGGGGGATGTTCTGCTCGTGACGCAGGCTGTCTCCGAGTCCAAGGCGACGCTCGATGACCTTCCGATTGGACGCAGTCAACGGCTGTCTGACATCTGGGAGGTCACACCCCTTTCGAAGTACTCCGCAACCAAGTCCGATAAGCCGAGGGTCTTTGTCGCCAACCCAGGCTGGCTCGCCAAAAGCGCTGCCGGTCGTTCGTTCGGTGCGGTAATCATCGACGCGTCGCACCCGCGCACTCTCGAGCAGCTTCCGGAGCTGGTGAAGACCGCAACGGGCTGCACCAAATTGCGCCTGGTCGTATGCCCTCCTCCCGGCGATGCGGTTCTCAGCGCCTGCGGTTACCCAGGAAAGGCTTGTGTCTGGGCTTGGGACCCTCAAGCGCAGTGCGACGCTCAAGTCGCGGTTGAGGCCAAGGACCCGGTTCAACGCAAGGCGGCCGACCGCTTTCTCTGGGTCTGCGATTCTGACAACGAAGCCGGTAAAGTGCTCGCCGAGCTCCATCGCCGCTTGATGGCCGCGGCCAAAGCCGCGGGCGGTCGCAGCTACCCTGGCCTCAAGCAGTGCTGGTCCATCTACAACCGCCTGCGTCAGGTTATGGTGCCCCTGGCGCAGTTGGAACAGGCCGCAGCGGCCTCCTGGGCGGGCAACGTCAGGATTCGAATCGACGAACTTGACGCGGTGCACGGGCACGGTGACGTGGCATGGGATACCACGTGGCCCGGCTTGGTTGATGCGACGAAATCTGCATATGAGACGCTGCTCAAGCGCAAAGAAACCACCAAGTTTTGGGCCGTGGCGCAGAACATCGAAGCATTTCTAGCTTCGCCCGCACCGCAGCTTCGCGTAGTCGTTGGCTCCGAGCCAGAACTGCAGTTGCTGATACCTGAGTTCGAGGCCCTGGTTGATGGGCTTGGCCCGGCGCTCGCAAGCGGTCGTATCGAGTTCGTGACGGCGGGCCGAGAGGCTCGACTGGTTGCGGAAGGCCATTTGGCGGCCACCATTCTGCTGAGTCCGCGCACGAACGGCCACAAGTACCTTGACGTCTACTCGTCGCAACGCGTGGATGAGTTTCTCTATCCGCACGAGGTAGACGCCGAGCGTGCTTCGCAAAACAGGCTGTATGGCGCGTGGACTCGTGCCCTTGACGACAAGCACCGGATTGAGCTGCTTGAGCCCCTCGGATTTCGAGCCCCTTCGTCGGTTGCACCTCACCCAGCGCCCAGGCGTCCGACGGTCACTATCCGCGGTACCAACGGCCACGCTGTGGAGCTTGTCACGGACGCCCCGGTGGATGCCGAGCTCGACATCGACAGTCTGACGAGCAGCCATGGCAGCAGCCTCTTCGGCGACCAGGCACCTGCGGTCTACGCCGGCGGTGGCATCGCCGGCGTGGCCATCGAAGTTCGCTTCGTTCGAGGCGGCGCGCACGTCTATTACCCTGGACAGAAGGTCGACGTCTACTTCAATGAGTCTGAGTCCATTCAGCGGTTTCCGCCGACAGACCTTCGTGCTGGATGGCAGGTCGTCTCGTTCGTCGACGGCCGTTACGACGGGCTCTTCCAACGCCTCGCGGAGGTCGTCACCGCGCGCATGAAGCCGGAAGAACGAGTGGCCCTGGAGCTCTGGCGCAAAACCAAAGAGAGCATCGCGGAGCGGTTTGAGAGCAAGAAGGCCCTCTTCGACCACCTTGTGACGAAGGGGTTGGCCTCGAGCTACGGAACCTTCATCAGCTGGTTCCGCGAAGGCGACGAGGGAACCATGGCGCCACAGCAGTACGACGAGTTCGTGGTGCTGGCGAGGGAGGCCAGCGTCTACGATTCGAAGGTCTTCCTTGACGCCACGTTCAAGGCGGTGCAACACGAGCGCGGCCGCAATCGCGCGGCGGGCCGGAAGCTCAAGAACTTCTTGCGAGCAGTGATTTCCGGCGATGGTTACGAGGAGGCGCTTGCGAGTGCACGAAAACTAGACGCTGCCTTGCATGACGTGCTGGCAGCCGTGGAGGTGCTTGAAGTGGCCTCCATCCATCAAGTGCAGAGGAGCTCTGATGTCTAACCCTGTTTACTCGCCGACGTACCGAGACGAGCTGGCGCTGTCGCATCACTTCATCCGGGTGCTTGAGCAGCGTCTCGCCGGCCGCGACAGTACGCGTCGAATCAACGTGCACCCGCTCGATTGGTGCCACTTGGGAGTCATCGGGCCCTCCAAGCAACAGCATGCGCCGGTTGAGCTCGACGCTGCAGCTCTCGAAGCAGAGCCTACGCCTGAAGGTGCCGATGGCGCTGCGCCCTCGCCAACGGCGCCCCCGGCCAAGGCGCAGGGACCTGCCGCGGCGACTAGCGTCAGCAAGGCTGGCAGCGCGAAGGCCGAGGGCGATGACGTTGAAGACCCGCAAAAGCGAGACGATAAGGAGAGCAACCGTCGACCGCCTTCGGCAATCGGCTTCGAGGTACTCGTGCAGCCCGGCGAAGGCGGTGAAATCAGCTTGACCTTGGACGCCAGCTTCTGTGTGTTCACCAAGCATCTTCCGACCTGGAATGAACAGACCGGCGTACTGGATTCTGCTTCCGCGGGCGCTCCCCTTGCTGATGTCGTGCAGCGCTGGCCACTCGCGGTCAAAGGCATTCGCATCACGGTACCCAAAACGGGTGGGG
>OUMG01000021.1_pt1 | contig 3534 bp, 4 predicted proteins | sample 1694931 | NCBI WGS metagenome assembly OUMG01 (sample SAMEA3914864, study PRJEB12502) | metagenome | biome: forest; material: soil | place: USA | collected 2012-03-12 | depth 0.3 m | reverse complement strand
TGGGCGCACGAAAAGCGCCGAATGGCGATCATCGCCGATGAATTAGGCGAAGTAAATCGTGAGAAGCCCACGATAACCCCAGCGTTTCACCGCGGCGCGGATCGTCGCGTTTAATCGTCATTTAATTGACGGATTCAACGAAAAATAGATTCAGGAAGTAACCCGGATGCAGAAACGACAAAGGAGCCGCGAGGGCTCCTTGGGCGTTTCGGCCGGCTGCGGGTCGCGCGCCGGTTGGTAATCCGCGGGGGAAGGATTGTTGCCAATCCGTCCCCCACACTTATTCTACGGGCAATGGAAATCCCCTTGCGGCGTGTTCCTCGCGGCGCCGCGCCGGCCTGACGCCTGGGCGCGTGGCGCCCGGAAACGCAAAAGCCGCGGAGTCCGCGGCTTCTTCGTGTGCGCAAGGCACCGGAAAATCTGGTCGGGGTGAGAGGATTCGAACCTCGCCGAAATGGGCGAAAACCTCGAAAAATCAATCACTTACCGCTGCCAAGTCAACCACAAATCCGGCCGTGATTGACAGTGGCTCAGTCTAGCATGACCCCTGCGTAGCGCGACCGTAACTGGCCGAGGCGGTGCCGCGCCGTCACTCCGGGCGATGCTCGGCGATGCGGACGTTCTCACGACCTGCGATCACGAGCGCGGCCGGATCGATGTCCCACAGGCGCGTTGGTTGGCGGTAGAAACCCGGCGGCCAGGGAATCTCGACCGCACGCAGTAGAGCGCCAACGATCCAAGCTGCGTACGACGGGCCGCTGCCGTCTTCGAAGTCCCAGCCGCGTGAGATGACGCCCATCAGGCACCCGTCTCGGTCAAGCACAGCTCCGCCGCTCATCCCGCACAACGTCCCGCAGGCAATCTCAATGCTGGGGTAGGGCATGAGGCGTTTGTCGCGCCCGTTCGGGAAGAAGTCGGTGACGACGCCGGTCGCAAGGTACAGAGCGCCGCCCGCGCTGAAGCCACCGTTTGGCGCTGACCGGTTTACTTCGGGGAGTTGGTAGCCGATGACGTGCAGCGATTCTCCGATGGTGGGTGCCCGAGCCGTCAGGGCGAATCGCCGGAGCCGGCTTTCGGGTTCGAGCGACGAGGCCATTTCCAACGACAAGAAGCAGGTGTCGTCGTCCGCTGGGCACATGCTCGCCTTTCGCACGCGCCAGAGCTGCACGCCGGTCGACGTGATGCCCGTGCACAGCAGGGACGCGGTTCCGTCCATGATGGCCGGTAGGTCGCCTTGGATTACGTGGGTGGCCGAGACCGCCAAGCCAGGAGCGACAACTACCGCGGTTCCGATCACCTTGTCGCTGTCGGCTGTGCGAAGGCAGATAGCCAGCAGTGCGCCCTCGAAGAACGTCCAATTTATGACGCCTTGTGGAACCTGGGTTGAGTCCGAACCCGTGAAACTCACGGTCTCAAACGCTAGGGAGGCTCCGATTGGCATTTCCGTCAGAGGGTCGACCGTGACGACACCGGATAGATTGGTGGGTGATGACACGTTGTGCTCGCGTGGGGTGGTGCGTTCGACCAGGTGGTGGACGCTGGCTACTTGAGCAGATCGTCGCGCTGACGCTGGCTCGTTTGCTTGGCGAGTTCGCGCTGCACGCGCTCCTGAACTCGTTGGAACTCGGCCCAGCCGACGCTGTCGCTCAAGTAGATGCCGATGTAATTCCCGTTGACGCTCGCCGACTCCACCTCCAGTCGCTGTGTACCGTTGCGCCATGTCTCGGTGAGCGACTTGGCCGGGCCTCGTTTGCTGGAGGCCGGCTTGCCGTAAGTCTTCACGATTGCGGCGTGAATTGACAGCGCCGCGTTGAGTTCCATGTTCTCGAATGTGGCTACGACTCTGACGAGGTGCCCTTTCCAGAACGCGAGATGCAGTGGGCCGTCCGGCATGTAGCCGGCAAGCGAGTCGACCTGCACGTCACACTTGGACGCCGGCATGGCGATGCCGGCAACACTGGACGCGTCGATAGTCTTTTGGAGGTCAGTGACTTCGGATGATCCGCAGGCGGTGGACTCGTCCATGCCCAGCGTCAGGCCCTTGAGTTGAAAGTCCGCAGATAACGCGCTTTCACCGGCAAGAGCCAGGGCGCTACAGAGCACGAAGGATCGAAGCGCGGACGCCCCGTTCGTTTGTCGGTCTTGCATTTGGGTTCCCCCTGTCGAGCTGCGACGATACCCGACAGGAGGCGCGAGGTACGCCGAGCATCGGCTGTGTCGGTAGCAACAGTCAGCGGCGCAGCACGGATAGGTCGTCGGGCTTCAGTTTCGCCACGTCTGGTGAGTGGTTTGATCGAACCATTGCTCGACGTCTTCGCTCGCACCCATCCTTGATCAGAACTTGGTGGCGGCAGGGTGGTTATGGAGCAGCCAAGTCCAGAAGTCGCTGAAAAGGAGCTTCTGTTCGTCGGTCGAACAGTTCCCCGGTTCACGCCCATCATGGGACTGGTGTCGAGGTGAATGCGCCACTGCTGCTGCGCCACCGTGTAGACGCGCGAAAGGAGGTCAAGCTGGCGGTCGACCGTGCTTGGTGCGACGTCTTCCAGGCGGTCGCGTATGAAGTCGTGGATGTGCGCTGGACGAACTTTGGTCAGCGGAAGGTGCAGCCATTCCAGGCAGCTCATCGGCTGGCGGTTTGCGCCAAGAGGAGTGACGACCTTACCGAGTTCGCGCATCTCGCGCTTGCGTTGCTCGATACGCTGACGCAAGACGTTCTGGCTATCTTCCAGCATCGCCCTAAGGATGATGATGTAGTTGGCGCCGCCCTTCATGCCTGGGCACTCTTCGGCGATGTAGCGCTCGATGAGCTGTGCAGTCGTCGTCTGCGCACCTTCGGTGTAGTCGCGAAACAGTCCGACTTTCGCGTCGGAGTCCAATTTGGAGACGAACTGGTCAGCCTCAGCGAAGGAGGCGAACGAAACGGTTTGCACCGCCTGCCCCTTTTGCCGGATGCGCACCTGAAAGCTAGTTTCCAGCTGGGTGATGGACGGCTCATGACCCATAGCGACGAGCGCTGCGGCGTAGTCGACGGCCTGCTGCTTGCGTTTGTACGGGAACTGCTGTGCCGCGGGGGCGTGCTCGTCCAATTTCGAACGGGTCTGGACGGCAACGCGAAAGGGGGAGCGGTTGACGATGTCTGCCATGGGGGTCTCCAACAAGGTGAGGGAGACCCGTCTAGGAACCTGGCGTAGACCGTAAAGCCGCGCGCCGCTTTACCCTCCACCGCCCCTCGTCGGACGGGCGGCAGCGATAAACGTCGGCAAGTCGACGCGGCGGACGTGGAGCGCGATGCGCAATGACGCGAATCTGCGCGCCACTTGGCGAAGCTCTCGACCGATGTTTTTGGAGCGCTTGTGGAGCGCTGACGCTTGTTTGCGCCTACCTGCGCATCCGGTCGAGGAGGCGACCGTTGCTAAGTGCTTGATGCTGCAGGAAAAAATCTGGTCGGGGTGAGAGGATTCGAACCTCCGGCCTCTACGTCCCGAACGTAGCGCTCTACCAGGCTAAGCTACACCCCGATCTGTCAGCGAAGCC
>OUMG01000022.1_pt1 | contig 3798 bp, 3 predicted proteins | sample 1694931 | NCBI WGS metagenome assembly OUMG01 (sample SAMEA3914864, study PRJEB12502) | metagenome | biome: forest; material: soil | place: USA | collected 2012-03-12 | depth 0.3 m | reverse complement strand
GGTCAAGACGCTAGGGTGGCCGGTCACGGACGTGTCGATGACGACGTACCGCGTCAAGACCACGGCCAAGCCTCGGCCGCACAGCACGACCTGGCCCATTCAAACGGTGCAGCAACTGCTGGAATGGCAGGGCTTGCTCGACCAAAACTGTCGCCGCAAGATTCTTGAGCGTCTTGAGCAGGCACGGGCGACGGGAGTTGGTGGTGTCGCCATCATCATCGAGTCGCCGCTCATGACGTACGGAGTGTGTGTCGATTTCGAGTGGGAAATTCAAAAGGCGCTGAAGCAGGAAGGCAAACCTTCCAAAGCCCTTTTCGCGCTGCCTGCGCAACCTCTTCAGGTGGTTCGCATCGACGACCGCTACTCATCGCGCAGGAATACGCCTGGAAGCAAGACACTCGAGGGCAAGCGATTGGTGCTCGTTGGCTGCGGAACCATTGGCGGGTATTTGGCTGATTTGCTGGTGAAGGCAGGTGCCGGGACGGGTGGTGGCAAGCTTGTCTTGGTCGACTTCGACGGGCTGATGCCGCAGAACTTGGGCCGCCATCGGCTGGGCTTCGCCAACCTGTTCGTCCCGAAGGCTGTGGCGCTCAAGCGCGAGTTCGAACGCTCCGCACCAGGCGCTAGTGTCTCGGCACTTGCGTGTGACGCGAAAGAGGCCCAACTCGGTGACTTCGACCTGCTCATTGACGCCACCGGCGAGGAATCGCTCGGCCACTGGCTCGCGCATCGCTACAAGCAGGCCCAGATGCTGTCTCTTTGGATTGAGGGGCCCGGTGTCGCCATCAGAGGGCTACTGCGCCGGAACGCAGAGGGAGCCTGCTTTCGTTGCTTGTGCGATGCGAACAGGGGTGGCGCACTGCGCACCATTGAAGGCGAAATGCCAAAGCTGTTGGCCGGCCAAGGGTGCGAAGGTTTGTATGTGCCGTTCCCGGCGACCGTGTCGGTTCAGGCGGCCGCGCTCGGCGCCGAGATGGTCAGCGCCTGGGTCAACGACCTTGATGCCCCTGCATTGCGAACTCGAATCTTGGACGGTTCGTTCCGCGCAGCAACGCTCGACTGCGCCCCACTCCGGTTTCCTGGATGCCCCGCATGCAGTTCGTGAGCGGTTGGTCAACTGACGACAGGCGCCTGCTCCTGAATTTCGAGGACAAGGTGCTCTCGGTCTTCCAGGAGCACATCCAACAAGGGTTGGCGGACAACGAGGCGGGTGGACTGCTTCTTGGCGAGGTTCGGGGAGAGCACTTGAACATTCTCGAAGCGACTGTCCCTACTGCTCACGACAAACGGATGCGCTACTTTTTCGAGCGACTCCCCCTGGGCCATGCCTCCGTCGCACAGCAACTCTGGTCCAAGAGCCGGGGAACGGTGCGCTATCTCGGCGAATGGCATACGCATCCCCAGGACGTTCCTATCCCGTCAGGTACCGACCGGTCTGAGTGGACAAGGATGGCGTCCGAGCGGAAGGACAAGCGACCGTTCCTCGCCGTCATCGTTGGAAGAACAGATCTGCTCGTCGAACTCGTGCGCGCCCGTGGGGCGGGGCGTGTTCTTGTTCCATGCCCATGACTAATTTAGCCGGGAATACCGCTCGTCCCTCAATACCCTCGGCAAACTGCAACCGGAGATAGCGCATGCCAACAGTGCTTGTTCATCAGCCGAAGGCGCAGGTCTTTGAGTTCCAGATGTACGACATCCGGACCGACGAATTCCAAACTTCATCTCGCTGGGCGACCAGGGAGTTTGTAGAGAAGGTCGGAGCGAGGATGACTGGGCGAACTGCCAGCGTTGTGGCCGAGAGCCTGTCGACGGAGGGGCTCACCGAGCGCGATTTCAATCCGAATCCGCGGCCACCTGGATTTCAGCGCGAAGTGCGATAGCGAGATGGTGAGTTTTAGCTAGTTGGGCGTCACCCCAATGAAGCGACGACTCAGGGTTTCAATCGAGCTTTCGGGCCAGCTCAGACGCCTTGGGGTTGTAGTAGCGCTTCAGCATCGACAGGCTCTTGTGCCCAGTGACCGCAGACAGTTCCAGAACACTAGAGAGCTTGCTGGCCATCCGAGTCGCTGCATCATGACGGAAGTCGTGGAAGCGCAGGTTCTGGACACCGGACCGCTCCTTCGCGCGCGCGAAGACTTGTTTGAACGCGGACGTCGTCGCCGGAAAGACCAGGTCACTGCCCTCTCCGCGATGAAGGCGACTTAGTAGTGTCACAGCCTTTTTGCTGAGAGGCACGTTGCGAGAGGTGCTGTTCTTCGTTTCCGGCAAATGCACGAACCTCTCAGTCAGGTCGACGTGCTTCCAGTGCATGCTGAGAATCTCGCCGCGCCGCATGGCAGTGCGGAGCGCGAAAACGGCCGCCGGCAAGACCCAAGGGTTGCGCGCGCCCCTCTGCACGCCGTCCTTCACGCGAGGACATAGCTCTCGCAGCAGGCGTCGCAGCTCAGACCAAGTCGGTCGACGACTGCGACCTTCGGATTGTTTGGGACGACGCACACCCTTCACAGGATTGGTCAACGGAACTGCCCATTCGGTGCGAGCTTCCGTGAAGACGCTGGACAGGAGGTTCATCTCGCGGCGAACCGTGTCGCCACTGACCTCTTTGCAGCGTCCGTCGCGCCACTCAACAACGACGGGCGTGCTCAATCGGTCGAGCGTCAGCTTGGCCATCGGCGAACGCATCATCGCCTTGAGCCGGTAGGTCTCGGGCTCACGACCCTTCTTGGTGGGGGTGACGTCTCGCAGATAGCGTGCGAGCAGGTCCTGCACGGTCGTCGCACGCAGACTGCTCGTATCGACGAATGTGCCGCGACGCATCTCCGCCTCACGTTCGGAGGCCCATTGCTCGGCGTCAGCTTTGGTCGGGAAGGTCTTGGTCTGGGCCGGCCAGCCGCGCATGCGGACCTGGGCTTCCCAACTGAAGGGGCGGGTGGTGCCCCGTTTGCGGACAGTAGCCATTCTTGCCTTTCATTCGTTGTGGCGAATATGTGGCAAGTAGGCGCTTCGCACGGGGGACAAACTTCGTCCAGTGCAGTCCGCAACCCGAAAAGTCCAACTCGAACAAGGACTTACGGGAGATGACGTTTGGTGCGCCCGACTGGGTTCGAACCAGTGACCCCTGCCTTCGGAGGGCAGTACTCTATCCAGCTGAGCTACGGGCGCAAGACCGCCAGTTTAGCCGATGACGTCGCGGGGCCTGTCACGAGGGCGCTTTAGACTGGCGCGATGACCCAACAATCGTGGCCCGCCATCGCGCTGGCGCGGGCGCGTGGCGGCCCGGTGCGCGTGCCGTTCCTGCTGCTCGACGAAGGTGGCCCGGAGCTCGGCTCCGTGGCCTTGCAGCACCTGGCCGCGCTCGAAGAATGGCCCGATGCCTTCGAACGCCTCGTCGACGACCAGGGCGCCCCGCGCGCGCTCGTGCTGCGCCTGCCCGCGGCCGTGCGTGACGCGCGCCTCGCGCGGGTGCACGCGCGGCTGCGCGAGCGCGGGCTGATCCTCGCGGGGCGCGACGAGCCGTATCCGCTGCGCGATCGCGACGGCGGCGAGCATGGCGTCATCGAGCGCGCGGCCAGCCGCTTCTGGGGCACGCTCACGCTGGGCGGGCATTGCAACGGCTACGTGGCCGACGCGTCGGGGCGGCCCACGCACCTGTGGATCGCGCGGCGCTCGTCGACCAAGTCCGTCGACCCCGGCCGTCTCGACAACATGATCGGCTGTGGCGTGGCGCTGGGGCAGACGCCGCGCGAGGCGGTCGTCCGCGAAGGCTGGGAGGAGGCCGGACTCGTGGCAGCGCAGATG
>OUMG01000009.1_pt1 | contig 4317 bp, 5 predicted proteins | sample 1694931 | NCBI WGS metagenome assembly OUMG01 (sample SAMEA3914864, study PRJEB12502) | metagenome | biome: forest; material: soil | place: USA | collected 2012-03-12 | depth 0.3 m | reverse complement strand
TGCCCCAAGGCACGCCGCCGTCCCTGGCGATGCGCCAGCGTACCGAGCGGCCCGTCTCGTAGTTCGGCTCGAAGACCTCCTCTGCGGGGATGACGCAACGCTGTCCAGCGCTCCAAGATGCCCTGAAGCTCGGAAGCTTGTGAACCGTCTCGCTGCGCGCGTTGTAAGTGCGCCTCCCGTACTGCAGCTCCGTCGCGAAGTTGGGCAACAGCCCGAACATGCCTTCCTCTGCGATGAGTGCTGGTCGGCCGCCTTCCTGGCCTTCGACACTCAAACGGATGAAAGGCGCCATCCCGAGCGGGAACGTGCCTTCCGGCGCTGTAAGCTCGTCCTTGCTGTACTCGACGCCGAAGAACGTGAGAAGCCGCTGAGCACGCGTGACGGGTAGGTAGTTCGAGCACATGCTGAGGACGACCCGTCATCGCTGGCTGCGGTCTGTCTTGCGCGATTGCTCGATGAACTCGTCCACAGACAGGCTCACGATCTCGACCGGACGCGTCCGCACGGGCGCCACGTATTCGCCTGGAAGACGAAAGCGCCCAGGGTCACCCATCAGTTCCGGAAATCTGGCGAACTCATTCTTGATCCCGTCGTTCAGCGCCTTGGCGAAGTCAATCTCAGGAAAGTCCGACGTCTGTTTGGGCATGACTCCCTCCGTCGCTCCCATCGTAGGCGGATCCGAGAGCCTTGTCTTCTGATGCCGGCACCCGTCGACATGTCGACGCCTCCTCGATATCATCGCGCCATGCTGAACCGCCACACCGCACGCATACCGACCCTGCACTAGCGGGGTGTACGTCGCTACGCCCTTGCACCTCAGCAGGCGTAGCTCAGCGAGGTTAGAGCAGTCTCTTTATAAGGGACCGGTCGCGCGTTCGATCCGCGCCGCCTGCACCACTTCCGGTGGTCATGAAACGCACTCCACAATGGCTTGACGCACGCAACCTTGCTCTTCATGAACTGGTTGCCAGCGAGCTCAGACGTGCGCCGCATCTCTTTGAACGCGCGCGCAACAATCTCGAGCGATGGCAAGCGCAGCGCACTTCAACGAATGCAAGCTACCTCGCGTGGCGTGAGCTCATCGACGAAGGGATGGAGGCGGCGCTCAGCGTAGCAACCGAACGCTCGGAGCGCGCCAACGCGCTGAGGTCGGCGTCACCGTTTGCCGGGGTGCTCTCGGAGCAGGCCAGGCTGGCATTTCTGGAAGAATGGAAGCGCGGCGGGCCTGGTCACGGCACCTCAGGCTGACTGAGCGAGTTGCTCCGCTTGGCGCTCGATCTCGGGATACGTGCGAAGCTCAAGACGCCTGGCGGGCGACAGCCGAAAGAGCAGCGCAAAGACCCATACGACGGAACCAAGGATGCCGCCAAAGAAGATGACCTGCAGATCCTGATACAGGCCGCCATGTGGGTCTGTGATCACAGCGAGGAGCAGCGCTACAGATCCCGCCGCGGCGAACATCTTCCACTCGCGCTTGAACTTGCCCGGGAAGAATAGGCGTCTCGCAAAGTCGTTGTTGGCAGAGTCCACGCCTCCGACCCGCCTCGAATGAACCATCTGTGTCGTGTGATTGAACACAGCGAGCAACTGTCGCTCCACACCCACGGCGGCGCCGAGTACGAGAGTTAGCTGATGTCCTGCTCGGGCCTCTACAGCCAGTTCGCTGAAATCGAAGTGGTGTTCACGGCCACTCGCATCCCTCAGCCAGGCGGTGCGCATCGTGCCGGTGCTACTGGTGATCTGTCCGGGAGACGACGATCCATCCATGTACCACTGAGTGCCTTGGCTCACAGAGGTCACGGCCTGTTCGCGTTGGTCGACTACCACGCCATCCAGGCGCTCGAACTCGACCTCAATTCCTGTCTCCAATCGGTGACGAGTAGTCTCAGTCATCGTGTCAGAGCTTGGCGTCGCCGCTCTGTTGAGCACGAGCGGCAGCTGCAGCCTCACCCTTCATGGAGGCGAAGAACTGGCGGCCGGCGTCGAGGTCAACCAATTGCGCCTCACCAGCATGGACGGTCTTCACACCCGCAGTCTTGATGCCGCCATACTTGAGGACGAAGGCTTTGCTGCACCCGGTCGTGAGCTTGATGTTGTCGGCTGAGACGTGGGTCAGTGGCGGCACTTCTTCGCACTTGCCGTCATACAGACGTGCGCCGATGACGCCAGTTGTGCCGTCGCTGGTGCGCCGTCCGCCTTCGACGACGTCGAAATAACTCACGATTTCGCTCGCGCTGGCGTACTTGCCATGAACCGACGCGGCGAACTTGTCCGCGTCGTAGTTCGACGTCGCATCGTCGCGCCAGACGGCCCAGACTCTCCCGTCGTTGATCAGGAGCTTGACGAAATCGAAGTTGTTGTCAGGAACGTTCCCATGCATTCGGAACTTGACGCCGGCACGAACGGGCTTGTGGTTGATCGGATTGGTCAGCATGTAGTCCATCTCCTTGAGGACGATCGGGTAGCCGTTGGTGTCCTTGGAGCCCGGAGGGAATGCCTTCTTGATGATGGCGACCGCCTCGGCCTCGGGCATGCCGAGCTTGACGCCCAACACATCGAAGCTGCTGATCGCCCCTGCGGTGTCCTGCGGCGGTTGCGTAAAGGGCGTCGGCTTGAGGTTCTGCGCGCAAGCGGCCAACGGGCACGCGGTGACTGCGGCGATGCTGAGTAGGCGCGCGAAAGCGCTGCTCTGGAAATGCATGGTTCTGGTCGTCCCTGTGGTATGTCCCCGACGGACCGCTCCTGGCACATGCCAATCGCTCGCGCCGGCTGGTGTATCGCAGACCAACTGTACCAATCTGGTTCATTCTAAACCTACCGAGGACTTCTACCGACAACGGCCGGAGGCGACCATTCAGGTTCAATGCCCAGAGACATAGAAGCCCATGACGAGGCGATCGCCAGAGCGATTGGTAAGGCGATAGCAGCCAGGCGGGAAGCTGCGGCCCTGACGCAGGAACAGCTCGCCGAGACGCTGGGCATCGGCGTTCAACAGGTGAGCCGCTTCGAGCGCGGTGCGGTAACGCCGTCGATTCCGAGGCTGTACCAGATGGCGGACGCTTTGAACTGCCGCGTCGACCAGTTGCTGATGGTTTCGAGCCGGCGTCAGGTCGACCAAGCGGCCGTGCTTGAGGATGAGCTCAACGGAATCGAGGCCGCCGATCGTGAGGTCGTGGCGGCTGTGACGAAGCTACTGGCTTCACACTTCAAGACGCGCACCAAGAAGCAGCGAGGCCGCTAGGTCGCCCGAAGAACGGATGGAATTCATGCTGGTGGCCGCTGTTTCAGCCAGGAACTGAAAAGTTTCACGACCAGCGTTCTGACGTACTGGACAGAAGAGGTAAACTTCTCGGCGAGGGCAGCACTTGTGCTGCCTCCCTGCTTTTCCTCCCTGAGCAGGAGCTTCTACGTGATGACAGCGAAGAAGCTTTACGGCCCCGCAGTGTCGGGGCCATTTCTTTTGTTCTCGGTGCCTTCTCGCTCGTATCCGCTTCTCGTCCGCCGCGGCGTTGAAGTGTCAACTTGCCCTTAGTGCGATGTCACCTTCACGCGCGGGTTCAGCCAAAGAACATACAGCGTGGACACCAGGCCCTGACCACGGGTATACCCATCGAATTTGGCCTTGACCTCCCAAGGTGGTGTCAGAACTCCACTCCCCTGGCGCTCATGCGAAGGTGGTAGCCATGTCCGCGCCGGCTGGATGTGGCGGGTGACAAGGTCACGTTCAACCTGGAACACGTTCGAGAGCAGGTGTCCGCCTGTGCTCGGGATTGCAACCGCCGCAAGGTCGTTAGCTCTGGCAATCTCAATCGCAATAGCGATATATGCGTCGACGATCGACTGAATCGAGTGAGTGGCAGCCAGATGCTCCATCGGATTCAAGGCCCGCAGCACCAGGGTGTTCGAACCTGCGTCGAGGGATTCGATGCGCTCGACGTACACCATGGCCATTCCAGCCAACCGCCGCTGGATGGGATCAAAGACAACAAGGTGGCTCTGACGGACTTCATTCCACATGTCCGTGTCGTCCCGGGTGCAAAGACGCGCCGCCTGCTTCGCAAAGAACGCAGCTGGCATTTTTGTGAGAACCGCGGTCAAAGTCGTGAAGCCCAGTTCATCGCTCACTGTGACGAACTTCCCGTGCTCGGCTTTCGCCCATGCGGCGTATTTGGGAAGGATCCACTGACGCACAGATGTGAGCGCATTCTTCAGCTGAATGATGGGGTCTTCAAACTGATCGAGTTTGGGCCCGAGACGGCTTGCAAGAAGTTCGGCGTCGACTCTTGAGAGCTTCGCGAGCCGCGCCTCAAGGCCAGC
>OUMG01000011.1_pt1 | contig 5601 bp, 3 predicted proteins | sample 1694931 | NCBI WGS metagenome assembly OUMG01 (sample SAMEA3914864, study PRJEB12502) | metagenome | biome: forest; material: soil | place: USA | collected 2012-03-12 | depth 0.3 m | reverse complement strand
GCCTGAAGTCCACCAATGGCGGCCTCATGTTCAATTTCTCCGATGGTTCGCTGCTTGAGGCGACATTGCGTCGCGTGCATCTCGACGGGACAACCTTCGAGGCTGAGACCAAGAATCTCGCGACCCAGTTTCAGATCCATCACAGCGGAGCGGCAAGCGAGGGTGCGTTCATGATTTTCGCGCTGGAGTCGCTCGGCCAAGCCTACTTCGCGTTAGTGAAGTACGACCATGAATCGGTATTGACGTACGCCATTCAACAGACCGCCACTGGAAACAAGGCAGCCATCGCGGAGCTGCGCGATACCTTCGTGAAATCCGCTGATGCCCTTCAAAAATCCGCCCTTATCAAGCTTGACGATGTAGGTGGTGAGCTGTGTGTTCGCGATCGAGCGGCACCCGCCAAGGTCTCGAAGTACTTTCAGGCGTTCCTTGGCGCCAGTCGGCGCTTCCAGCCCGAGCAGCTAACCACCGCGCTAGTCAAGATCGCCAAAGACGTTGCGAGGAAGCATTCCGAGCTTCTCGGTTCGTCGGTCATGAGCGACCTTAACAAGCGTGTGTATGACTATGTCCAGAACACCGCGGGCTTCGATCCGGCAAACAAGGAGCCCTTTCTGGTGGCGGTCTATGGCGCGCTGCCAGAAGAGTCACCCGTACGAGAGTCGTTTGACCGGGAGCTAAAAGGGCAGCGCATCGAATCAGAGGTGTTCGAGTTTCACAAGCCATCGGTCCCACGTCCGGCTAAGCGGAAGCTGGTCACGATGGAGGGAATCGAAATCGTCTGGGACAGGAGCTACGAGCAGAATGTTCGCAAAACCCAGAAGGACAACGGACGTTTCGAGATCACTATCGAAACTGGCGGCATAAAGAGCGAAGATGACTTCAGCGAGAAGAATTCGCGCGCTCATTGACGCGCTCACCGCCGGCGGCGGGAGTGCGTCTGAGGGGATTGATCGCCTCGATGTCCGAGGTCGCCTCGACCAAGTCCAACTCGCAGGCTGGTCGGATGTCATGGCCACGATTCCGTTTGTCGGCGTGACCTCAGTCTCCGCGATGGACGCCTTTGGCGATGAGGTTGACCTACGCGGCGCGGCTTTGGGTCTAGTCGGACAGGAACTGCGCATCCAAGTCTGGAAAGCCAAGAGCGCAACGACGGCTTTCTGTCTGACTGCCGATGGCGTATCGGCAGTCTTCGCCGATTTTGAGGCGTCGGCGTCTGTTCGACAGGTGTGGGTAGCTTGCGACTTTGAGCCTTTCAAGACGGAGAGCTGCCGCATCGATCCATGGGACGACGACGCCTCGGACGTCCCCACACAGGACGACGAGGTTCGAATTCCGGATCCGCGCCGGCTGGTCAAAGACTTTGTCGGTGCACGAGTGCCCAAGAATGTCTTTCCGTACATTCTGATGGCTGGCGAACCGATGACATCGAATGTATTCGAGCGGTGGAAGGACCTGGCTGTCGTTCGGCTGCTGAATTCGCTTGTCAACGAAGTGCAGTCAACAGACGGAGAGCAGGTTGTCATCACGGGTACGCGCCCGCGGAAGATCGACAACGACCTCAAGCCGCCATTCTCTGGGCAGTTGTTCACCGTCGCCACAGATGTGGCGCGGTGGGTGTATGCATCGGGACGTGACGTCGACACCCGATTCGCACTGTTTACTTACGAGCTGTCTCGTGAGTGGCCTGAGGGCTTGACGTTTAAGGATGGTTTTGCGGCTCGAGGTCAACTCGCGCTCGAGGCGGCCAACACTGCGTTTCGGGCGCATGTACAGGAGACGAGCAAGGACACTCTAAAGTCGCTTGGCGATTTGCGAAAGACTCTCAGTGAAGAAGTAACTAAAGTTGTCTCGCAGACTCGTGACCTCATGGCCACGATGTGGCGCGATTTCATGATCGCGGCCACATCCTTTCTGGGCCGCGTAGTTCTATTGGGCTCCGACAAGCCGCTTAGCAACCCCTGGCCGCTCAAAGCCTTGCTGAGCGGGGCGGCCGCGTTCCTACTTTTCAGTCTCGTGCTCTCGCTGAGGACGAACGCGAAGTTCATGGTCATCTCGGATGCTAGCCGTGCCGAGTGGCGTCGGAAGCTCTATGGATTCATGAACAACGAAGACTTTCAGAAGCTATCTGATGTGCCGCTAGATGAATCCTCACGCGAATACAAGCGGGTGGCTCGTTGGGTCGTCGTCGCGTACGTCGCCGTGATCGGCTGTCTCCTTTGGACTGCTTGGGGAACCGACGCAAAGACAAATGGCGCCAGCCAGTCGTATAGTCAGCTTGCCACTGGAGCTAGTGCGGTGCCTGCACCGGGCGCCTCGGCTTCCCAGCCTGCACCAACTTCGTCCGCCTCCGCGGCACTGCCTGCGCCTTCCGCCGCTTCTGCGGGCTCAGCGACTGCACAACTTTCAAATGTTGCGGCATCGCACGCCTCCAAGGTGTCAACCCAGCCAGTGTTGGGAAAACCGCCAGGCAAAGTTCATTGAGACGAGATTTGGAGCGCTCTTGTTCGAGCTAGAGAAGTCGTCACCGTTCTTCGAGCGCATGTCGGCCGACCACCCCGAGATCGTGCAGAACATCGAGATAGTGCACGAGAACTGCACGATGATGGACGTCGCCTACCATCGGCCGAAGACGTTCATTCTCGCCCTCAATAACCTGCTGAGGAGCTTGCTTTTCTTTGTTGAGTTTGCTGTCAAGAACTCGCCGGCGTGGCTAGCCGATGCTGTCAATGCGCAGCGAAACCATCGGCTTCGCGAGCACGAAATTCTCAAGCATCTTCGAAACGTGAGTGCTCACCAGAGGTTGGTATTTCCCGACGAATCACTGGTCAGCGGTCTGTTTCGCGTGCGGTCAGACGGCACGTACACGCTAAAGCTTGGTCAAGGAGACCACAGGAAACCCGGAAAGTACTCGCTCGACTTGACGCTTCGCAACACGGTCGACATTTTTCACGATCTACTGGTCTTCGATAGTTTGGTCTTCATGGACTTGGAGCATTGCGCTATTGGTGAGTGTCTGGGGATCACTCGTCGATGGTTCTTCAGCGTGAAATTTAAGAATCAGACGGAACGCTTCGACGAGGTGGTCGATGTTTATCAACTGATCTCCGACTACGCTGGCGAGTTGCTCGACAGGGTCTGCGAGGCATACGCAGCTCACGTGGGCATGAAGTCGGACTATTCCTTCTCAAGGCGACTCGGAGAACACAACTTCATCAATACGCTGCTGGAAGTCGATCTGTACCCGCAGCTGTTCTCCGAGTGGTGGGGAGAGGAGGTTCAGCCATTGAACTGCGGTGTCTTTGTCGAGCGCTATGAAGGGGACGTTCACTCGGCGAGAGAGCAGTTCCATGGCAGGTCGTTTCAGCACCTCTGCGCCGACGCGAGCGCGTACAGGGGCATGCTTGAAAGGATTGTTGCCACGAGTCTCGACGAACTGCTGGCTAGGGATGACGCTGGTGACGTCATCTCGTTCATTCAGTTGAACCATTGGCATTTCAAGCGTTCCTTTGGGCATGTGTTCGACGTCAAGCACATCAATCCTAGCGACGTTCTCATTTTGCAGAGAATCGGAAACGCGATGTTCGAAGAGCATAGAAAGGGCAAGGAGTGCACCATTCATGCGGCGAAGGGCCAACTGGATGCGCAATGCAAGAAGATGCTCGAAAAGCTTGATGCGGCGGCCTGACGGAGTCTGCTTTTCCGGCCGATTCCGCGATCGCCGATGTCGAGTTTGGCGCCGACATTCCGTTCTATGGGGCGGGATAGCGACGATCGACTCTCTCGGAGCTCGATAGGTGGCTCACGCCATGAGCTAGTCGTGAACCAGAATAGTCGCTGACTGAGACCCGAAGCCGTGCGGTTCGCCGCAGAGTAGAACGATGGGAAGCTGAGATGGCCCAGGTTGACATGTTGATGCACTAGGCGAGCTGCACCATGAAGGCAGCACGCGGCGCGGCAGTTCTGCGCAACCTTCGAGAGCGACCACTGTGGAGGCTGCTGGCTGCCCACAACGGGCCTATTGTTGTGGCTTTGCTCAGGAGCCTACTCTCAGAATCTGACAAGACGCTGGGAGGCGCAGCGTTGCATGAACGTCTAACCCGGGAGCTTGAAGACCTTCGGGGCGCCGGTGAGGACATGCCTCAGACCGCTCAGGCCTACGTGGCCGACTGGCTGAAGCAGGGCTTCCTGACACGTCTGCGCCTGGTGCAAGGTGCAAGTGAAGAGGAATACGAGCTGAGCGTCGAGGCCGCAGACGCAATCCGGTTTCTCGACTCCATGATCAAGCCGCGTAGCTCCGCGACCGAGAGTCGCCTGGCGGCCGTTATCTCGCAGCTCACACGCCTTGCCGAGGAGACCGACTCGAACCCAGAGAGCCGGGTGGCCGCGCTGGTGGCTGAGCGTGATCGCATTGACCGCGAGATTGAGGCGGTGCGCCGCGGCACCGTCTCAACACTGCCCGACGACAGGGCGCTTGAGCGCACGCGAGAGATCATCTCGCTCGCTGACGAGCTCGCAGGCGACTTCCGACGTGTTCGGGATGAGTTCGACAAGCTCAATCGCGGTCTGCGCCAAAGCCTCCTCGAAAACGAAGGAAGCCGGGGCGATGTACTCGAGGCGTTGTTTGCCGGCGTCGACCTCATTGGCGAGAGTGACGCTGGGAAGACTTTCGAGGCGTTCTGGCGGTTGCTGACTGACCCTGAGCAGTCGGCCGCGCTCTTCGAGTCGGTCGAGACCGTCACGTCACGTCCATTCGCCCGGCACCTCGAGGCACGCGAGCGGAAATTCCTGTTGGGGTTGACGTCAACACTGATGGATGAAGGCAGCGGCGTGCACGATGTTCTTCAGCACTTCGCACGCAGCCTCAAGAGCTTCGTCCAAAGCAGAGAATTCCAGGAGCATCGACGCCTGAATACGCTTCTCAAGGAGGCGACGCAGGCAGCGCTTGCCACCAAGGATGCGATCCGTCCCAACCTGACGCTCGACTATGAGCTGGCCTTGACGAGCAGCCGCATCCGTTCTGTGTCGCAGTGGACGCTCTACGACCCGGCACAGCGTCTAGCGGACGCGTCCATGCCTGACGCTGCGGTCTCTGAGCTGGGACTGGACATCGTCAGTGAGTTGGTGCGTCAGTCTGAAATCGACTTCCGCACGCTCAGGGAGCATGTTCGTGCGATGTTGGAGCGGCAGAGCCAGGCTTCTGTGCGCCAAGTGCTGGAGGTTTTTCCGGCGGAGCAGGGCCTTGGCAGTGTCGTCGGCTACGTGGCACTGGGCGCCAAGCACGGCGAGGTCACAACCGAGTTCGAAACGGTGGAGTGGACAGGCGATGACTTGACCATCAGGCGAGCTCGTGTGCCCACCATCTTCTTCATGAGGGAGCGATATGTCGAGCTCGTTGATTGACCCCGTGGGGCAGCAAGATAATGCAGGTTCCGAGGTTGCCGAAAAAACTGGCGGGGCGGCATCCAGCGCGGTGAAGTCGCTTGCCTTTCCGGGCGACACTGGGGAGCTGGCCCTCGACACCCGACGCGTCCTCGTCCAATTGCTCCTCGGGCCATCGCTGGATGCGCGCCGCCAGAGCAAGCTGTGGCCTGTGCTCGTTGC
>OUMG01000017.1_pt1 | contig 5623 bp, 7 predicted proteins | sample 1694931 | NCBI WGS metagenome assembly OUMG01 (sample SAMEA3914864, study PRJEB12502) | metagenome | biome: forest; material: soil | place: USA | collected 2012-03-12 | depth 0.3 m | reverse complement strand
GGCGAGAGGAAGTCGACATGAACATCGGCGCGCTCGTCGAACCGGACGTAGAACCTCAGCTCCCCGAACTTCTCCTTCACTTGGCGGACGGTAAGGCGAGCACAGCCTTCGGGCCCGAGAGTGGACTCGATGTCGGTGCACAGCTGATTGATGAGGTCGTACCAGCCCTCGGACACGTCGCTCGGCACTGCGGGTGCTTGACCGCGGAATATCGAAGGGTGAGCGGCGATCAGGCGCTGTAGATGTCGATCGATTGGGAAGTCAGTCATCATTGGGTCCGGGCGTCAGGGTGACGGACACGTCGGTGTTGTTGTACAAGCGGACAACCTGCGCGCGGTAGCGGACGCCTCCGAGCACGATGAAGAGGCGATACGCTGCCGCCGGCGTGAGCCAAGCCTCGGTCGCCTTCTCGTTGTCATCGCGATAAGCAATGACGCCGGCCTCCTGCAGCTCGTGCAAGACCACTGCACTCACGAGCGTCGAGTCGAATGCATCCATTGACAGCACAACTTTATGGTGCTCGCGGTTGATTTCCACTTCCATGGCCTGATCGCTAAGGCATGACATGGTGTGCTTCACGTAGATGCGGCTCTTCTCGGTCATTTCACGTTGTCTCGCTCGAAAACGAGTCAGGCGGCGCGCAGCGCGCTAGCGGATCACGCCGCCGAGTTCAAGCGTGCGGCGCAAGGGAGTCATCCGCAGTTTCACGCACATCTCGAGCCGGAAACTCAGAGAATTTTGAAGCTTCAGCAGTTGCAGTACATCAAGTGCTGAAACTCGTTGCGAAAGACCAACCGTTGGCCTCTTATGTGCTGTCGCGAGCTCGAGAATCGATGGCAGCGGTGGCCTTAGCAGTCGCTTCGGCAAGCTGCGGTGCGAGGTTATCCTGAGCAGTTAGATGGGCGACGCGCGCCGCATCCCAAGCGCGCTTGGCGATGCTGCGAAGCTCGGCATCGCTCGGTTCCCACTCTGGATCCAGGAGAGCTGGCTGCAGAATCATTCAGCGATCCTAGCTTCGAAGGAGTCGACTGACATTCAATAGCTCTCCTTTCTACTGGGCCGGTTGCCTCACCGGCGTCTAAGGACTAGCTGTGAGCTTCGCCTGCCGCCGAAGCCTCTATGAGACATCGGTCAAAGACGTCTCGCGACGTCGATAGGTGGGCAGACGTCTTCGCGCATATCGCGGCGCTTCGTGACCATGAGGCGTTGGTACTAGACGACTGAGGCGACAGCGAAGCGATGGCGAGAGCCTACAAAGCTTTGGTCTTTTGCGCGGTTGAGACAGTCAACCTAAGCAAGAACCCGGACGCGCTGCAGGCCATGAAGGCGGACAGCGACGCCTATTCCTTGCATCGTCTTGTTGACTTCGTGGGTCGTCACCGTATTTCCTCCTCTGAAAAGTTCATCGGCTCAGTTGCCAGAGAGTGGGTATTGCTGCGGCACTTCGAAGTGGTGGCGAGTCGCTCTCTGGTCTCCGAAGGCAAGAACCGATTTGGGTTCGTTGTCGGAGACTACGGTCTGGAGAGATTCGACAAGTCTGCGAGACTTCCTGAGCCCGCCTTCGCGGCAGACAAGCTTGACCGAACACTGCCGCTGTGCAAGCAGGCTGGCCTGCTCGCGGGCAAAGACGAGGAATACCGACTCAAACGAGACGGGCGACGGTGGCTCGCCTCACAGTCATGAAATCGGCTTGCGCGCTCGGAATCCGAAGTGGCGAGCTATCTCGCTGCTGCAGTGCGACCGTCCCGCGCAGGCCGCACGCCGCCTAGCAAGTTATCGCGGCGCTGCCATTTCTCTCTCACGGGATAAGTCCCGTCTCGCCCTCGCATTCCTTCTCAGCGAGTTGCATCGGGCCGTCAAGAATGACTGAGCCATCATCGGCGCGGAGAGGCTCAGTTATGTGGCAGACGACACTCTTGTCTCGCTTGTGGAGTTCTTTGTTTGTGTCGAGCTGCCCCGCCTTCGCTTTGGTGAGGTCGGAATCCGTATAAGGTGGGTTCGCGTTTAACTTGAACTTCCAGGCGTGACCAAAGTACGCCCCCACGTTTGACTTCAAGATGCGAAAGACTGGCTCCGCGTCACTCGCGCTCTCGAAGACTGCCAGCCACCGTGCATCCTTGAGCGATGTCGCCTGTCCGGGTCGAACGTCATCGAGAAGAAAGGAGTTGGAAAAGCTCTCGAGACTTTCCAAGCGAGTGGGATCATCCTGTGCCACGAGCACCTTCATCACTACCGAAAGGAAAATGTCGCAGTCGCCCGCCGAGAGGTCGCCGTCGGCAAAATTGAACGGCATGTTGCCAGAGTCAAGGCGAAATAGACGAACTTGAACGACTTTGCTCGCTTCAGTTTGACGGCCTGCGTTCGCATGTAGCACCAGCCTTTTGCCAATCCAGTTGTGAGCGATATCGCTGGTCTCGCTGATGAAGAACTCGCCTGGCTCGGCGTCTTCGATGTCCGCCTTGTAGTGTGCCGGCGGAGAAAAGGGGTTGTGCCAGTTCGCTGCCGACGGCGGTGACGCCGCAGCGAAAGCGTTTGAGCATGCTAGCAAGACGACGACGCGGAGACTTTGCGTGAATGCTTGGCGAAGCTGACCCATAGTGAAGTCCCTTCAACGTTTGTGCTCGGCGGGAGCATTTCTAGGTTGGGCAGCCGGTGATGGTCTTTGACCGAGCCCAGCTCAAGACGTCGATGCGAAATATGTCCCGCTCCCACTTGACTTCAGCCTTTGAAACACGCCACAGCTTGACGCCATAGTCGCAGCGGTTTAACTGCTCGCTTCTAGCTAGAGTCAGCCAGTCGCCATTTACTTCGAGCAAGACACCTTCCAAGACATTGGCGTTTGGGGTCGATGCTGCTTTCAACGGGGGCATGGTGGCCACCGGCGCACTCGCGGCCGATGGCGGCGTGGAAAGCGGCGCAAGCTCATCGTTGATGTAGACCCTAGAGAACTCATACTCAAAAGAGTGGCCTAACTTCCCATATGTGAAGGAAAGCGTCAGGCAGGAGAGAACGGCCAACCAGGCCAGAACGAGCTGAGGAGGTTTCGGCGCATCAAGAAGAATCTGCGCTACCAGCGCTATGAGCGCGAAGACGATCAAGACGTGCGCCAAACCCTCTCCGTCTACGACCGCTGCCTGCGCGTCACCGCTGTCTCCGTTCTGGCAGGCCGCGAGGGTGCTGCCTGCACCTGTCTCAGGCACTGCGTGGTGTTCGCACAGCACCGCACCCCAAAGTGTTTCGGCGCGCTTGGCGATAAAGCCACTGATGCCTGACTGCTTGGCGTTGTCTTGGAGACGCCCTGACAAGTTCGGCGAATCTGGCATCGGGTCGCTGCTGGTCGCAACTGGAACTATCGCACCCTCCAACCTTGTGAGGGGAGCATCGAAGACGACGAGTCGAAGTACTGCAAGCAGCACAAGGGCGCAGGCTGGGAAGACCGCTGCGGCCTTTGCGCAGCGGCGACCGCTCGCAATGCGTTTGCGCAGGCAAGCACGCGAGATTGGAGTCGCGATAGCCAGGAAGATTGCGAGCGGAACCAGCCAACAGTGAGGACCCTCCCAGAATGCATTCCCCCAAACAGAGAGGCCACCTTTCAAGAGGCCAAAAAACCACCTGAGGAAATCACCGGTGGCCGCCAGGTAGACGCTGGGCTCAGCCAGCCCAGGGTCGAACCCTATCAGTGCATGGTGAGCAAACTGGGCGCAGTAGCCGACGATGACGAAGAGCGCGCTTACTGACGGAATCAGCCACTTGGCGACATCGAACGCTCTTCCCGATGGCGTCTTGGGCTCGGCGTCAACCTTTTCCTTGTCGGACACTGCAGACCTCCCAGTCATTGAAGCCGACGGCTTCGCGCGCAGCCGAGCGACGCGGAGAGCTCGTGGCGCGAGGATGAGGTCGGACGCGCATGGCTTATGCGACGGAACGCGAAACGAATCTCCGTGCGAAGTAGCCCCGCGCTTGAACTTTGCCCGTTAGAGATGTGGCGGCCCTTGGAGTGCTGACGCCACAGACCCTGGCGCAAATCCCTTGCGATGAGAGCCATCCGCACGTCACGGTGGAGTCCCAGTCTGAACGGGGCACCTGCAGCGATGCCGACCGCCTGGATTGCAGCTGTCATCTCTCCTCCTCGCTGCGCGTTGCGCACAGTCCTCGTGACAACCCGACACGTCTTCGCGTTCGGTGGCTGAAAGTACTGCCAATTCGCCTTGGGTGCAACTGGGGCTGCGACCTAGGTCAACGCCCTGTCATGAGGATGGCTGCTGTTGCCGATGTCGGCAGTAGGCGGTAGCCGGTCGGCTCTAGCTTCAAAGCGCGAGTGTGAGGCTAGCCTCCGAAGAGGCCTCTCCACTTGCTCGACTGGCCGTGCCGATAGGCCAGCGCGTCCGATCTTCCTTGGATCGCGACCGACACCACGTTTCCCGAACTTCGCGCACGATGAAGGTTAAGGGTTAGCAATCGCTCTCCCTAGAAAGAATGCTTGACGGCTACAGGAGCTAACTCCTTAATTCGCTGGACGCACAAGGGTGCGCAGAAGGCCGATAGAAGACGAAGGCACCTTCGCCGGTTGGGCGAAGGTAGCGGAACTTGCGGAAATCAAATTCGAGGGCACCGAGGACGGTGGTAGCCCTGCATCGGTCACCTTGATGATGCGCAGCAGTCTCTGTTGATTGCATGCTCTATTCATCGTAGCGAGGGAGGAGGTCGAAGTGACCGTATCCAAGGTGCTCATGGCTTGCGCCGCGGCGTCTTTGCTGGCATTGGCGCCCCTTTGCTCTCTTGCAGTCGCAACCGGCGGCCGAGCTGACCCACATGCGCCGAATGGCGCGCAAGCGAATCCACAACCATCACCGCCGGCACCGGGTACGCCCAATGCTTCTATTCCTGCGGCACCCGCGCCAGCTGCGCCGCCCTCCGCTGTCGTTCGGCTCATTTGTTCATTCGTTCTCCAGCGGGGCGTTGAGGACGCGACGCCGGAGCCAGCCAGCGCACCGCTGGTGGCGAAAGACCGCCCGGCTTCCATCGGATGCAAGCAGCCGAAGGCCACACTTTCCGGAAGCGGCGATGTGATAGTCATTGCGCACAAGGCGGACTGGGACAAGGCGGTCTCGGACGCAGCGCAAGCCTCCGAGAAAATTCGGCTCTATGTGAACGGTATCGGAGCTGGCAATGGCGATGAGCTGGTCGGCGTTGAGTCACTGGCCGATGGAACCGTCAAGGTACGCTTTCATATCGGCGCCGGCAAATCCACGCAAGCGCTTTGGACTGCTCTGTACCGCGAGCGCGATATAGACAAGTCCGGGCCGATGAGGGCGTCGGTCGGTTGGGAGGCTCATCCGGATGAGATTGCCGCGGCGCCGGGATACGTTCCTCAAATTCAGGTCACCACAAAGCCTTGGTTCTATGCTGCCATCGCGGCGCTCGTAGTATTGGGGGCCATTCTCCTGTACGCGATGGTCTGTACGTCCGACTTTCGCGACGGTCCGCCAGACGATAAAGACAGGAAGGCGACTTTCAGTCTTGCGCGCATCCAGGTAGGCCTCTGGCTGTTCTTCATTGTGGGCGCGGGAGTCTACCTTCGACTCGTGCTGGGCGCGCTTCCGACACTTGAGCCGTCCGTTGC
>OUMG01000010.1_pt1 | contig 6298 bp, 7 predicted proteins | sample 1694931 | NCBI WGS metagenome assembly OUMG01 (sample SAMEA3914864, study PRJEB12502) | metagenome | biome: forest; material: soil | place: USA | collected 2012-03-12 | depth 0.3 m | reverse complement strand
GCCTGGCCACCGCCGCCGCAGAGGCCATCGGCGAAATCTGGCGCCAAGCCTCCGAAGCCGCACGAAACGAACTCGCGGCGCTGCGGATCGACGTCCAGGCCAAGGTCGAAGAAGCCGAGGCCAACCTTCGCGCCGCAAACACGGATCTGGAAGCTGCAATGGCAGGCGTTGCCCGCGCGCAAGCCGCTGCTGTCGCCGCGGCGGACCAAACAATCCAGGTACGTACAGAGCTCGAAGCGGAGCGTCGCGCTCACGCCGCCTCGATGGCTCGACATGAAGAGTCGCAGCGCTCTGGTGAAGAGCTGAAAAATCAGCTGAAGCGCCAAGGCGAGATCTTCAGCGCTGACCTGGCGAAGGCGCGGGAGGCCGTCGACCAGGCCAACATGCGTGCGGACGCCGGCGAGCGCCGTGCCCTTCTGGAGATCGATCAAGAACGTCAGGCTCGAGGTCGCGCAGAAAAGCAGGCGGAGGCGATCCGCAACCAACTTGCCGCGGCCGAGGCGCGCGAACGCGCTGCAGCCATGGAAAGCGCGGACGCTGTCCTGACCCTTCAATCGAAGCTGAGAACCGCAGAGGCGAGTGCCCAGGCTGCCAGCGAATCGATCGCCCGCCTCTCTGGTGAACTTCAAGCGACCGCTGAGAGCCTGCGCGAGTCGCAGCGAGAGGCCATTCAGTGGCAGACCGAGGCCAAAACGGTTCGATCTGTTCTGGATAAGTTGACGCCGCCCGAGACGAGTGAGCCCTCTTCGACTGGCGAGCGCGCTCCACGCTCCAGCAGGCGCAAGACTTAGCTGCTGCAAAGGGGCAGGTTCGACAGCGCGAACAGCGTGACGATCTGCACTGTGATCTTCGCCAGCCCCCGGTAGCGCACCTTCGTGTAGCCGAACTGCCGCTTGAGCACCCGGAACGGATGCTCGACCTTGGCTCGCATGCCGGCCTTCATCTTCTCCACGCACTCGGCCACCATGTCCGGGTAGAAGAACGGGTTCAGCGCGCGCTGCTTGCTGGGCATCATCGCCACGTGCCATGTCGGGCCCTGGGCCTCGGTGCGCTTGTGGACGCCTCGGTAGCCCGAGTTGCCGAGAGCGACGTCCTCCTCAGCGCTCTTGATCAAGCGCACCTCAACCGCAGGTACTTGATCCAAGTGCAACGGCTGGTAGTCATGGAAGTTGCTCTGCACAACGCGGCCGCCTTCGAAGGTGATTGTGCCGAACAGCGCAGCAGTCAGTCCGAACAGCATGCCGCCCTGGATCTGAGTCTCGGCAGCGTTGACGGTCGCGTCAAAGAGGGCCGGCCCGCCTTCGTCCACGAGAAGTCGTCCTGCGCGCTCCCAGCTTCATCTACTTCAACCAGCCACTAACGGACACCTCAATGAGCGCGCCAAGCATCGAGTGTGGCTTCCAGACTCAGACTATCCAGAAACGTACCCAGGCGATCTGTGTCGTGGGAGAGGCAAATTCTCGATGCACGACCCGCTACGAGGTAGCGCAGGTCTTCTCGCGCTTGATGCAGCGCCGTCTGTCCAAGCAGGTCCGCGCGATACCAGTCGACCATCTCAGTACATATGCGCTCAAACTCTTCGTGCTTTTCGTTGACACCGGATCGAATCGCGGCCCTCACGCTTCCACCGATGCCTCCTTGGCCGTGAACGTAGGGCTTGAAATCCGGTACTCGGCCTTCTTTGAGGTCCAAGGCTACGCAAAGGCATGCCGTTGCAAGTAGGGAATCCGCCTCGGCATCGGGATCAATCGTCAGGCCGCCCAGGTAATGGCCTAAGACTGATCCGGCGAGCTTTGCTGATTCCTCAAACGCCGCTTGATCGACTGGCGCCCTAGTGGCAATCTCGAGTAGCCATTTCAAGGGGCCAAGCTCGCCGACCTCTTCCTTGAAGTGTTCCGGCCTGATGCAGGTACGGACGCTTGCAATTTCTCTCGCGCTCGGACGTATCGCCCTGCGAGCTGGAAGCTTGGACCGAACCCATAGAATTGACTGCGCGTAGTGAACGAAGTCCAAGCTCAGCAGATGAACGTAGACCTGCTCGTCTAGCCGCAACAGGCTCCGGCTTGGCACATCGATCTCGTCGCCCCAAAGGGCAGCCAAGACAATCGACGCGCGCCCCGTGCGTCTTATGGATTCGTCCACAGTCGGTTGGCGCCCGTCGTCGCCAGGTGCCAAGCAGGTGCGCCAAAGAAGCTCGTCGAGAAACGAGTCCAGACACTCACGAAGCGGGAGGAAGACAGTGTCGATCTCCCTACGGCGGCAAGGCTCGATTTCGGCCGATACGTAGGCTTTAAGATCAGCGTAAAGGTGTCGCTTCTGGTTCTCAACACCCAGCGGATACGGGTTTGTGAGTTCGAGGGAGGACAGGCGGCCCTCCTCTGGAGCCTCGATCATTGACAGCAGGCTGCTACTGCGCGCTCGCTTCATGTAGACAAAGAGCTTCAGGACACGCGCAGCGATGTCCGCGTTCTGATTTCGATGCGCTGCGTACGGGAACCCGGTCACCTGAGCGATTGCTTTCGCCGTCGACTTCACGTACTCGTCGCCGATCGCTCCCTGGTGTTCCCCAGTTTGCCTCGCAACCACGTCAGCGATTGCCTGATAGGTTCGATCGGCGGGTGCCGACTCTTTTCCTGTGCCAAGATCGAGTGGAGTCGGAAACATGTTCGCGCGGTCTTCGTCAGTCAACTCGGTGCGTAATACTGCCTCGAGGAGACTCTGGGGCCCATCGTTTCCCATGAGAACGCGAGAAAACCGCAAGGCTGCGTATTTCTCCGACCAAACAAAATCCGCCGAGAAGGGGCTCACGCCCCTTTCACCGGTGGTGCGCGAGAGCATCCAGCGTCGGAGGTCAGTTGAGCACACGGCTCTCGGCCAGATTGGCACTCTCCGACAGCCCGAAGACGATGTTCTCGGTGTCGATTTTTGCTCCAGACATCAACGCAGAGACGACGGCCTCTGCGACTTGGTGTGCGACGGTGTGAGCGACCTTTCGAGCCGTCGCGAGATCGCGGTCCGCGAGGTATTTGTCCCAGCCGCCGCCACGAGTGTTAACCTCGTGCAGTTGGGCGGCGGTTCCGCGGATGGTTTTTCCATCAATCTCGAGAACAAGGTTGCAGGGATTGTGTGTCGATTTCTTCCTCATTTGAGGACCTCTCAATTGGCGCGCCAGGCCACATTTTCAGAGACGGGTTGGCGTATGCCCGTGCCGTCAGAATGCCGGTCCGCCCCCATCAGGGACAGGGGAAAATTTTAAAAAGTCCTCGCCAGAGGCTACCTCCACCAGATCGCTTGCCGGTCCTTGAGGCTGGCGCGCCCATCACTACCGCGTGACGCGACCGAGATTTTGATACAGGGCTTGTGCATGGGCAATGTCCACCGGGGCAGAACGCTCGAACCCCGAGATAACCCTTGGTACGCCAGCGCAGGACGGCTATCTGGCAGCGCACATTCAGTCCCTCCGACCCAAGCCGGGCGAGCAGGCCGCTGCAAGCGACAGTATTCCATTGGTGCCGAACATGGCCCTTGCGAGATCGAGGGCTGTGAGAGACTAGCCCGACGCAAGGCCCATTTCAGCTCGCGTACCCCTCAAGTATCTCGGCCATTCGCCCAGCTTGCTTCATACTCCAACGCGCTGCTAAAAAAACTGGATGCTATTCGCATGGTCACCCTGCTCAAGCCGACAAGAGTCGATTCGCTAACTCCTTATGTTAAGTACATTGAGTCGCTCGATCAATTTGGAGCACAGACGGTTCTGTTCAGAGGTCAGCGCCGGAGAGGGAGCCTCATTCCTGGAATAGCGCGCCCGGACGCAACGCGCAACACACGAGCTCTCGAGCAAAGGATGCTGAAGCAGTTTGAACTCCGGGGGTCATCACTTTTTCGACATCCGAATCCGACACAGCTTGAACTGATGGTTCTAGCGCAGCACTACGAATTAAAGACGAGGCTCTTGGACTGGTCATCAAACCCGCTAACTGCTCTGTGGTTTGCGTGCAAGTCCGACGGCGACGATGATGTCTACGTCTACGTCCTCAATGCAGACGGGCTGCAGATCAAGGACATTTACACCGACGATCCCTTCAAGCACAAGCGGACGCTCGTGCCCGCAGTCAACACTGTTCCAAGCAACCTCGGCATAGCACTCTCAGACTTCGCAAACGTAGTTCGGTGGTTCGCAGTTTGACTGACGATAAATTTGCATGTTGCACGAGGAGCTTTTGCGGCGCCGTCGGGCTCAAATCGCCCCTAAAACATGGGAGGTCAAAGCCGCGGAGCTTGCCAAGCTTTGCCTGAGCATCAACTTCAGGCAGTTCCAATTTCAGCGATGGGAAGGCACAATCCCATGATGCCCAACATCGTTAGCGTTCTTAACGCCGAAATCACCCGACTGGCTCGCAAAGAAATTCGCAAGCAGACCGAGGGGTTGAAGAAGGTCATTTCCTCGCAGCGAGCCGAGATTTCTGGCCTGAAGCAAAGACTCCAGGAGGTTGAGAAGTCTGTTCGGCAGTCCAACAGGACAGTCAACCGTAGTACGCCCGCACCGACGGCCAAGTCACCAGATGTCGTCGCCGGCGATGGAGAGACGAGCCATCGCTTCACAGCCAAGGGGCTGGCCGCCAACCGCGCACGACTGGAGCTGTCAGCTGCAGACTTTGGGCTGCTCCTGGGCGTCAGTGGCGCGTCGATCTACCTCTGGGAGTCCGGAAAGACGCGCCCCAGGCCCGCAGCGTTGGCTGCGATCGCAGCACTGCGCCAGGTCGGAAAGCGCGACATTCAAGCGAGGCTGGCAGAGCTCAAGGGCTAGTACCTTGAGGTGCCCGTCGTTTTTCGCCTTCCAACCGGCCGCTCTTATGCCGCTTTGGGTTGCTGATCGACTTGCTTGCTGAGCCAGTCCGAGAGGAACTGATTCGGCGAGCTGTAGCCCAGCGTGGAGTGGCGGCGCCTCCGGTTGTAGAAGATGGCGATGTACTCGAACAGGTCGGCTTCGGCCTCTGCCCGGGTCGCGTAACGAGTGCCGTGCACGCGCTCGTTCTTGAGGCTGTTGAAGAAGCTCTCGGTGGGCGGGTTGTCCCAGCAATTGCCCTTGCGGCTCATCGACGCCGTCATGCCGTACTCGGCCAACTTGTCGCGCATCGCGTAGCTGGCGTACTGGCTGCCGCGGTCGCTGTGGAAGACGACGCCGGCCTTTGGCTTGCGTCGGAACCAGGCCATCGACAGCGCGTCGGTCACGATGTCGGCGGTCATCCTCGGCTTGATCGACCAGCCGATGACTTCTCGGTTGAACAGGTCGAGAACGATGGCCAGGTACAACCAACCTTCGCCCGTCGCGATGTACGTGATGTCGCCCGTCCAGACCTTGTTGGGTGCGGGCGGCGTGAAGTTGCGAGCCAGCAGGTTCGCGGCCACCGGCATCGAGTGCTTCGAATCGGTCGTGGCCTTGAAGCGCCGTTTGTGACGCGCTCGGATGCCCGCCTCGCGCATCAATCGCTCGACGCGGTTGATGCCGATTCGGTGCCCGCGACCCTTTAGCTCTCGATGCATCCGACGCGAGCCGTAGGCGCTCTTGACCTCGGCGTGGATTGCCTTGATCAGCGTCACCGCCTGGGCGTCGTTGAGCCGCGTCGAATCGGGCGTCCCGCCGTTGCGCCAGGCCCGGTAGCCGCTGATGCTCACGCTCAGCACGCTGCACATGTCGGGCAATGGATAGTCGCGGCGCTGCGCGTCGATCCAGGCGTACTTCACAGCGCATCCTTCGCAAAGTACGCCGTCGCTTTTTTTAGGATTTCGACATGCATCTTGAGCCTCGCGTTCTCGGCGCGCAGCCGCGACAGCTCCATCTCTTCAGGCGTGACCGCCTTCGCGCCGGCCGCGTTGAGCTTGCCGCCCGCCGCTGCCTTGGCCCAGTTTCGTAGCGTCTGCGCCACCAGTCCCAGCTCGCGTGACGCCACGCCTATGCCCACCTCTCGGGCGCGATTGACGGCCTGTTCCTTGAACTCAGCCGTGTACTCCTGCTTCGGAATCTTCTGCACTTTTCATCCTTCCGGTCTCAATGCTAACCATTGACCGTTGGAAGACGAAATTCGACGGGCAGCTCAAATGCGGACGGTACCGGTTTTACTTACTCCTGGGACGCCCTCGGACGCATACAGAGTCGCACCTCGAAGGCATCTACCTCGGAAGTCTTTGGTTATGACGCCGGCCCATTTGGCAAAGGCAGGTTGACCTCCCTCTCGGACACGACGCGACTGACGGTCCTGGGCTCGAACACGATCAACGTGGCGCTTGCGGCGCTGTT
>OUMG01000006.1_pt1 | contig 6605 bp, 6 predicted proteins | sample 1694931 | NCBI WGS metagenome assembly OUMG01 (sample SAMEA3914864, study PRJEB12502) | metagenome | biome: forest; material: soil | place: USA | collected 2012-03-12 | depth 0.3 m | reverse complement strand
GCTTAGCGTCTTCCATGGTGTCCACCTAGGTTCTTGGTGGACACCATCGTCGGCGGCCGGCCGACGGTTCTCAAGATGGGATCGCCGGACGCTTACCAAAAGTGCACCAAGCCAGGCAAAACAGATCGTTTGCACTTGCGCCGACCCTGGCACTACCGACATGAGATGGCAACTTGAGGTGCGTTGGCCATCAAGTCAGGGGATACCGCAGGCGCCGTCGAACTGACCTGGCCGCGAGCGGCTATCAGGGGACAGCCAGGAAAAGCTCGGCTTCAAACGCATCGATGTACGCGCGGGCCATGGCGGAAAACGGTGAAGTCGGATGCGAGTACGCCAGCAAGTTGGTCTTGTAGCCAGCTAGGCGAGCAATCAACTTAAGGGCGGCCGCGCTCGCCTGGTCTGCGATCCCAGACAAGTCATCGGCCGCATCAACAATCGGGACACACGCGAGTTGCATCTTTCGAAGCACCTCCATTCTGTCCTTGATGAGACCGGCACGATTCAAGCCATAGATGGCAATCGACGTCTCACCGTATTCATCCAGCGACCCCGCGGGAGTCTGACGTCCTCGCAGGAATGGTACGAGAGGATCAGCCTCCCAAATGTTCTGCGATGCGTCGAAGTCGAAAACCCACTCCAGATGCGCAGTCGGATTGCGAATGCACGGATCTATCAGCAACGGGCTCTCGGTGAGCAGGTTTCCGCCTTCTACCTTTACCCAATCCCTATTGGCCGTCGGGAATGCCTCCCCTTTGCCGTAGGTCGTTGTTGGTTGAATCTGAAGTTCTTGCTCCAGCTGAGCCAGGGTCATGCCCAGTCGGAATTGGACCTGCCGGCGCCGCTGGTTGCATGCCAAGCAACTTGGAAGCAGGTTTGTCCACTCTGCCGCCAGCCACCAGTAGCCCGGATGGCTCGGGTCCTCCGCCACGGCTCCTTTCGGGCGGTAGTGGTCAACGTTACGGGCCGATGCAGCTTTGTAGCTCGCCTCGCAATATGCGCACTTCCCCGCAAAGACTCGATCGAGCTCCAGGCAGACCTCGTACTTCCCGTACGCGTCGAAGTCGAACGCGGCTCGCGGACGAGGAAGCGTCGTGTAGTAAGCGCGAGCGACTTGCAATTCGGTACGGCCGCAACTACGCACGCGCTCGAGCACCGCCAGGACATTTGCAGGCGCCGGGACTGGCCGCGAAACCACAATCATGATTGGCTGTCCTCGTCATTGGTGGAATACGGCCCGGCGCTTGACTCGAGTGAGTTCCAAACGTCGCGCATCTTGCTCATGGCGTCACGTTTCAAGTCATGGCTGCGCTGGGAAGAGGCCATTCGCCGCTCAAGCAAATACTCACCGATGGCCTCCTGTGCCAGTTGACCTTTGGAATCTGATCCCAAGCTCAATGTCCTGCCTGCCTCCTCGCGATGTCGCCGAAGCTCCGCCTCTTCGGCTTGAGAGCGATCAACTTTCGCGATGAGTTCTGCGTACCGGGCAACGCTTACATCGACCTCTGGATCCTCAGCGCTGTAGAGACCAAAGAATTCAGAGGTCAAAATCTGCTGCACGCTCAATCCCTGAACGTTTGGAAGGTCAACTACACGCTCCACTCGAGCGTCCTCGCCGCGCCTTAACACCTGTACCTCACCGTCGTAGTAGCCGCGCAAACACAACGGATCGTGGGTAGAGGTTAGAAATTGCACATTCGGAAGGGCCGTCCGAAGCCTGTGGGCGATTCGCATCTTCCAGCGCGGATGCAGATGCGTGTCCAATTCATCGACCAATACCGTTCCCCGCGCCATCTCAAGGTCTGGGAAGTACTCGAGCATCTCGCGCATGATGTCCACGCCCATCGCGACCACAGTCTTATATCCCTCGCTCAACCGCGAGAGCTGCTCAATCCGGCCGTTTAGCTCAAACAAAATGTCGCTGCGGCCTGGCTCCCGATGAATGTCGCGGCGAACTATTGCTTGTTCGGGCAATACCAGAAGTGTCCGAAGCGCGCGCACAGCGAGGTTGAAATGCTGCTGAGAGCAACTCAGCATCCACTTTGACGGATTGGGAAGCGTAACCGTTGGGTCGAACATGGATCTGACCCGGTACCAAGGTGCCGAGAACCGCTTGACATTGCGATGCTGGGCGAAAAAGCGGCGCGGGCCGTAGCCAAGCAAGACTGTAGCAGTTCGCTCGTTGCCAGAAAATCGCCCGTCCTCGCCAATTCGCAGATGTACCTGATACGCCGTCGTCCATCCTGACGCTCACCTCCGCGACGTGCAGCCGCTCGGCGCCTTCGCTCGCTTCTCGCCTCAAGAACGCTTGGCCGTCAAGGTTCAGACAAGCAATTTGATTCGTACCAAGAGAGGCTAGTGCTACGGCCTCAAGCACCGAACTCTTGCCGGCTGCGTTTTCACCCAAGAGCGTCAATGCGCCTGGGATACCGCCGGGCCCATCTGGACCGTCTGGCACCTCAAGGTCAAGAGCTTCAATGCCTTTGAAGTTTCGAATCGAAATTCCAGTGATTCGATTTTGAGCGAAGAGTGGAAGATCTCTCTTTCCACGGAAGCGCCCCCATCTCGTTTTCGTCTGATGTACTGGAACAGCCTCTATGAAACTGGTCTGAGACCCCAATTTCGCCAAGTCGGCACTTGTCAAAATCGGACGCAGCAGTTCGAACCCCGGATCTTGTCGCTCCAAAAGACCGGTCGCCATCTCTCGGAGAGCTGCTCGTCGAGAAATCAAGTGCGGCTGATTAGGTTCGAAAACGGCCTCGAGGTCGTGGGCGACTCTGCGCACATTTGCGGGGCTTGATACGACCTTTGCGGCATCCAGCGCCGCCTGAATCTTGGCCGTCGCAATCTCCAGCGCCTGCTGTCGCTGCGAGAGGAGCCCCTCTCGACCGTTTAGATCAAATACGCTAATCGTGTAGTCACCCCTCGCCGTGAGTGCACGAAGCTTTCCAACACTGTCGCATTCCAGGTGCTCCGAAGGGTCATCGAAACAAGGATCAAGTAAGTAAGGCTTCTCTTGCCTACGACATTCGGCGACGCTCGAGAGAAGCGTCGCTCTCTTCTTCATGACTTGAAATTCACCTGATGCGGCCTTGCTATTCGATCTCACGCGATTGCACTCGCTGCAAATGATCAGCAGGTTGTCCCAGTCGTAGGCGAGCCAGCTATAGAAAAGATGACCAGTTTGTCGCACGTCGCTGGCCGCTCCTTGCCGAGGCCGATAGTGTTCGACGTCGCCAGACTGAGATGCCAGCCAACTCTCGCAGAACGCGCACTTGTTCCTGAACAATTCTTTCAGAGGGTCGCGCGCCCGGTGCCAGATGTCGCTTTCAAAGGAGACCCTTAGCTGATCAAGATGCTCTTCAGAAGACGTCGACAGCAGATCGACCATCCGCTGCTTGACCGCCTTTACCTCGTCTGAGAGCAAGAATTGCGGCGCCTTGTACGCTAAGCGGTCAACGAAAATCATGCGTCAAGGATACCCAAAATCAACCGCCTCTTGAGCACTGCGCATCGCTAGGTTGGCCGCAACGAAGGCCAAGCGAACCACGCCCCGCTCGCTATCGAAATTCAAAGTCAGATGAACCTCGTATGCATCGAAAAGGGGAGGCAGTACGCGCCGCCGCTCATCGATTGACGAGTCAACTCACAAGTCAGTCACGCTTGGCTGTTTCGTCGACGCTTCGGAAGATACTCTCTGGAACAGCCGGCGCATCCTCAGCAAGCTTGTCCAGTGCTTGGCGAACCTTGTCATTGGTTTTGCCACCGTTTGAGTGCAACTGCTCGAGCTCGCGGCGAAGTGCCCCATATCGTGCCCCGAAAACTCGATGCTTGTCTGCGCGCTCGGCGTACTTGAAGAATGTCTGCAAGCCTGAGAGAACCGCCGCTAGCAAGCTGAGCGCTCCGACGATCACTTTGGCATAAGTCGGTACGACCTCCGCGGCAACCGAACTGAGCGCCGACGCCCCGACCAAAGTCGTCAGAAGAATGACTGGAACGCCGAGCGTTTGACCCTTCCAGGCCAGCTTGTCTGCGAAGGCGTAGTGCGCAAACTGAGACTCCCGCGCACGCCTGAGCCAAGCCAGGAGCAAGTCTGAGTCAGTCTTGGGAGGTTCATAGCTACTCATTGGATGCCATTCACAAGTTAGATGTTGATTCCCAAATCCGCACCGATCAGCGTCAAGCTTTCTCTCGATGAATCCTCTGGCCAGTTCTTTGAAGTCTCGATCAAATGGTTCTTGACCAACCAATATGCCAATAAACATCCGGCACTTGAAAAGAGTGCAGAACTCCTTCTCTTAGCGAGTTTGGTGCGGAGTGCCCGCGCCTCAGTCACTTGTAAAACCTGTTTGTGACTGACGCCCGCAAGCAAGCGCCAGAAAGTCTCGACGAGCAATCGGCAGGTAGGGTCAAACGCTGGTCGAGCCTCGAGCAGAATCTTCTCGTGGCCTTCAACGAGTGCCTCGCACCATGCGTCACAAGATTTCTGCACTTGCTCAATTTGGCCAACGGCATCACAAAACATCAAGTCTGTGGTTTCCATCAATGCCATGCAGCGTGCAACCACCCTCGTCGAATCTGAGGGTATGACGTACTCGCTCTTGTAGATTCGGTCGTGACAAAGTTCTGCGAACGCATGCTGCAAGAGTGTTCGAATCTGCACCTCGCAGCTCACATCGTGGTCGATGAGGGCGCCGTTGATCGTCGAACCAGCAGCGGCGTGGACAACAAGGTGAATCGATTGGTAGTCGAACGCCTTGGGACTAGAGGCCACCTCGTATTCGAAGTGACGAGAACGGGTGACTGTCCAGCCGGTGTAGTCTCGAATCACTTTCTCGACCAGGTCGAGGTCTGTGCGCAAGAGAACTACGAAGCGTGACCCCGCCAGGTCAATCATCTCCGAGGCACTGTCTACGGACGCCCAACGGTCTAGCTTCGCGAGCGCTGAAGCCTCATCTTTCAACCGACAAGTCGGAGGCACCTTGAAGAAGCCTTTGAACGCCTCTTCGCCTATGGCGGCCTTAATTAGCTGAGGCACAAGCACTACTGACTGTTCGGCGAGCACGCGCAGCGACGGGGCGAGTAATTTCATCTCGCCCAACAGCTGCTCGTGTGAAATCTTCATTCTTGAGTCTCAACTGTGCCAGCGATAGTGACGGTGGTCGTGCCGTCCTCAGTGCTCGTGATGTCAACAAGCTTTGGACCATCGGCCGGTGTAGTAATCATCACGCCAGAAGTGAACACGATTTTTCGACGGCGCCTCAGGCGCGTCTTTATGTACTCGGTGTCCTTCGTAATCGCGTTCGTATTCACGTTGGCCCTCTCCATAAAAGAGACATAGCCCGCACGCATCGGTTCCGGAAGGTTCTCGCGACTGAAGTCCATGATGCTCAACGTTTGCTTGTTGCTTCGCATCTCGGTACGGAGCGCCTCCTCCAGTTCGATGAACTGGGCTCGCGTTAATGGCTGCTTCTCAAAAAACTCTTTGGTCTTTTCGAAGAACATCCTCGTGCAGTGCCTGTCAGAGGTCGCAACGTCAGCGCCAAGGAACTGGTTGTAGAAGTACGCCGCCGCCCCTCGTGTTTCCGTTCCGGTCATCAAGTGATCGAATAGATGCAGCGAAAAATGCTCAGGCGCATCCACCGTCCCGAGCTGACTGGTCTTTCGTACGATCCCGATCTTGTAGAGCTTTTGGCTTTCAGCGAAGAAGATGTCCGACCGGTAATTGACCTTCGCTCGTCCGTCCGCGTTGCTCTCGATAAGGCCATCTTGGAGCTCCGACTTGACCACTGCCGAAAATGGCAGCTCGTCAGCGGAGTACGTTCCGGAGACAACAATCAACTTGCTAGTCGATAGGCTCCTCGCGAGCTGTGCGCGTGCCAACTTCTCTGCAACCACGCGCGAAACGTCGAGGAACTCGTCATCCGTTCCGTCCATCATTTTCACCGCACACGCGAAGAAGCTCTGTTCGCCTTTGTCGTGAAAATCGGCCCGAATTCCGTGCGAGTGACTAGCAAGCGACTTCGAAAAGCGCTTGGCGAACATGTCGACGCCCGGGTCGGCCAACTCAACAAATTCCGTCCCGAAGCGAGGAGCTACGTAGCTCTTGTCCTCAGCGCGCATCGGAATGTGGTGGACAACCACGCGGTCTATCGAAAGCAGGGACAAATCAATCATCTTGGGCTCCCTCCCAGGGAACAGTAACTTTTGTGTCAGTGACTGTACAACCAGGAGTCTGCTTCGCAATCCGTAGTCTCGCCCAGGTACAGGTGAGCCCGTGTTACTGGGTCCAGCCAGAACGGCGGCCACACACACAAGGCTGTCGTTGCCACGCCTTCCTCCGGGCTCGGCCAAAGGCAGCACCGCACGTCGACGTCGTATTCTCAATACTCACAGGCGCATAAGATGAGCCACAGGAGCGTTCCTTGCTGACCGCTGCCAGGCGTCGTTCGAGGCTCTCGCAGTGACTGCAGCCGCTGACCAAGGATTTTCTTTGGGCGGACAGCTAAGCAGCGATTGCGGTCAAGCAGCCGAGTCTCTGCTTAGTCGGCTTAGTGCGAAGAAGCGTCCAAAGACCGGTTCACTAGAAGTAGTCGCGGCTGGTGGCG
>OUMG01000003.1_pt1 | contig 10114 bp, 10 predicted proteins | sample 1694931 | NCBI WGS metagenome assembly OUMG01 (sample SAMEA3914864, study PRJEB12502) | metagenome | biome: forest; material: soil | place: USA | collected 2012-03-12 | depth 0.3 m | reverse complement strand
TGGCCAGGGTCTGTGGATTGGAGTGCCAGGACGCAGATTCGACAAAGAAAACTGCTTGACGGCTGCCGTGACGAGAGTGCTTCAAAGATGGCCCGTCCGACCAGGTAGGGGTAGGCAGGAACGCCGCTGCGAAGGCCCGCGCTTGGAAGTCCACTCCTCTCGAAGAGAAGAGCTTCCGCTTCAAAGGCGCAGCATTCTGTCAGGACCGTTGTGCCAAGACTGAATTCGACTTCTTTGAGGCCAACCGGAAGCGATGAGACGTCGAAAACAACCTTAACAGATGTGCCCTGAATGCGCTGCGAATCCAGCGTCACGTCGAGTGGCTCCGACTTCCATCTGTCGAACTTCGGAGCTGTGCCTGCGGCCTTGAGAGCGGAAGGGGAGGCATCGCCTCGCCCCGCAGATGCTTTCTCCATGTTAGAAGCCCGCGGACCTCGTCCAGCGACGTCGTACTGAGCGACGGTTCTCCCCTGCACCTACCGCTGACGTCAGTCGTATTGACGTAGATGCGGCCCAGGCGAAGTTGAACGACGAAGTCGTAGATGCCCGAGATGGTCGAGAAGTTGTGAACGAAGTGCAGGTATTCGTGCAGAAACACAGCTAGGCGGTGCAACGAAGGTTCGTTGTCCGCATTCCAGAACGAAGTGTCCCGTCCAAGCCTGATGAGCGACCGATTTCGGGCGTAGCTACCCAAGTTCTTTGACGCCAGCAGTTCAGTGACGCGCTCCTCGTCCTGGCCTGAACTGCTGGCAATCGGACGCCTCGCTTGGAAAGCATCAGCGGACATTCAATAGCTCCTGTTCCATAGGTCAAATACGTCGCCGGCATCCAAAGGAATGGTTGCAGGGTCAGCGGACTCTCGATGGGTGCGAATTGGCAATCGGGCCGACTTGCCTGGTTGGCCATCATCGACGAATTCTTGACCTCCAACGCCGCCTTTCTCGGTCTACCTCTCCGCTGGCGCTTTCCACCGCCTCAGCTTCTCCAGCGCGTCCACCTCACCGACCAGGTCACGCGCTTCCTGCAGGCGTCCGCGCAACGCCTCCTGCTCGGCTACTGGTAGCAGTTCGAGCTCGCGCTCTGCGGCCTGGAACCAACTGTGGATGCTGCGCACTTGCTCCCAGGAGGCAATGGCTGCGACCAAATCGGTTCGGGCGTCCTGCTTTGCCTTCACCCGGCGCGCGCGCTCCTCTTCTTGCCGCTCCAACTCTCTTTTTCGCTCCCGCTCGCGTTGTTCAGCTTCAGCCCGACGGTCGGCCTCTTGTTTGCGGTGCGTCAGCTCTGGCGCGACAGCTTGAAGCGCCTCTACCACTTTCGGAACAAGCAAGGCGAATTCCCCTGACTTGGTCTCCGTCCATCGCTGAGCCCAAGGAGCGCGCCACCACGTCGAATACGCGTGAACTGCGAGCCTACGTGACGGCACCTCTTGCGTGAGGCGCCAGTAGTGGGGCGCCTTCAGGCGCTCGTCTTGCTGCGGCGTCAGGTCACGCACGGCGACATACTTGCTGTTACCGAGCGCGACCATCTCGACGAGCTCGGTCGTCTCGAAGACTGTCAAGCCGATGGGAACGTCTCCAACGAGCACAACGGTCGCTTGGTCGGGCGACCACGCATGCCGGAAATATCCCTGGCGGCGCGTCGTCTCGCACACATCAAACTCTCGCCGGCGGCTGCCAAAGTCGCCGTCCGAGAGCACTACTCTGTGGCCTGCCTTATTGAGTGAACGAAAGAGACCGTCGGCAGCGGCGAGCGCCGCATCAAGCGTCTTCTCAGTTGTGATGATGTCCACGAGGTGGCGTTTGTAGGGGCGGAGAAGTCCCGTGTCGTCGGGCTTACGCGACTTGAGGAAGTGTTGCCTCGCGTGTGCTACTAGCTCATGGCCCCGCTCTCGTGCCAGCTTCCCCTCGCTCGAAGCGACAGGCTGAACCCGACTTGCTCGTCTCTTGCGCTCAACCGGCATGGCAGGACGCTGAGCCTTCGCGACAGCGGTTCCTGGCTTCCACTCGGTCAGGCCACCTGGCTGCGCCACCGGCAGCTCCGGCTTTGGGGATGCCTTTCCGAACTCGACCTTTGACCAGTGTCCACGCTCGGGTCGAGGTACCCGCAGTTCGGCACACACCTCGGCCAAGTGCATCGAGGAGACCCCTAATCGCTCTGCCAGCTTAACGAGTGGTTCGCGCCAGACTAGTTCGTAGAGGTGCTCTCTCGTCAGGGGCGGTTGCTCTGTCCGCAACCGGGCAGGGTCTAGCCGCTTGCGGCTGGGAGAAGGTGACTGACTCGGACTCATAGCTAGGACACCGAACTACCGCTTTGGCAGCTCGTCCTTCTTCTCCATGATGCGCTTGAACAGCGGGGCTGCCTCATTTGCAATCCACGAAAGGCGGGGCGTGGTACTTTGTCCTGAGCTTGCCTGATTGCATGGTGTCTCAATGTGCAGACCTTGCTGTCTGGTCGTCGCAGCTAAGATATTTACGTACTACAGGCGACTGGCGGGGGGTAACCCCCCGAGTCCCTGTCGCCGAAGGCGGGTGCGGAGGAATTTTCTGGCTTGCAGTCAGCTGCCGCCTCCGCGGGCACCAATGGCTGTTCGGACTTCTCAAAGGGCTTGCGAGCTGCAAGCATTCGACAGAACACTAGGCCAACGAGAAAGACGCCAGCCAGCACGCCGTAGTACTGAATTCGCATCGCCCAGCTCAGCCGGGTCGAGAAAGGGTCGATTGCACCGGCGTAAACCATCTCGGTCATCGCCGTGTACGCGAGATAGGTGCCGTAGTACGAGCTTGCCCCGCAGACGAGTGCCAACACAATGCAGTAGCCGTCTTGCGTCCGCCACCGCTCGCTCCAATCGCTTCCTTTGACGGCCATTGCTCCGCAGGCCGCAAAGAGCGCCGTGTTCAGTGAGACCGCGAGCTTGCTGATTTCTGTGAGGTAGTCGAGTGTGGACTTGCCGACGTCTGTAATCTTGACCGCGCCCGAGAAGGGCGTGACGGGAATGAAGTTGCTCGCAATCCAGAGCGCCGCGAGCGCCACCACGTAGGCGACCTGGTACCCCGTAGGCTTGGTCATCTGCTTAGCACCCAAATGCTGACTCGATGCCAGCTTTAGCGTCGAGGCTCTCGGAGCAAAGAACGGCAGCGCCCTGCAGCGCCTTTACCAGGTGCTTTCCGACGGGGACGAGCATCCTGCTTTGTCTGGCGTAATGGTCCTCGTCGACCATAAGCCCGTCTACCGGCTTGGTAAACGTGAAGTTGATGGCGACGAAGCGCTGGAATTCAGGCTTTGAAAGACCTGCGGTTCCGAGGCTTTCACGCATCGAGGCAGACATCGAGCGAGGCTTTCCTACCTTACCGGATTGGCGGTCAAGGTAGTCACTCATCACGTCCACAGTGACACGGTCCACCGCGTTCGCGTCGGCGAGCTTGTCGTTGATGACAGAGCTTGCCGCATTGCAGAACTCCTTGGTCGCAGTGTCTTTGACAGGGCGCGCAACCTTGATGGAGTTGGCGCCCTCCCATTTGTCGACGGCCTGTTTGACGTTCGAGGGTGCGTCGGTCGCGCCGCCTGGGCAGTAGGGGGCAGCGGCTACAGAGCTCGACGCAACCACTGCGGCGAGGAGCAGAAATCTAGTCAGGTGCATGGCCGCTCCAGTTCGTTGAAGGACGCAGACGTTTGCTGGTAGATGTGCTCAGTGTGGCTTGCGAAGTCCCTGTTGGCCAGTAACTCTCCAGCTCCATCGCGTGTCCATTGCGTTGTTCATCATCGTCAAGCTCGTGGCAGAGACGCATTGCTGGCCATCACCCAGGGTCGAGGCCATGATGTCTCCGCCCTTGTCGATGCCGACGTTGCTCAGGTGCGGAACCCCAAACCAGTGCCCGACCTCGTGGAGCACGACGTCAAGCATGTCGACCGGCGCTTCGCTCTCGGTCTCTGGGTGTCCAATCTTCATCGTGCCGGTTGGAGTAGAAAGCACGAACTGGGTTGCGCCGAGCGCGAGCTCGATGCCGGCGTCGGGCCGGCCGCACGCCAGGAAGTCGTGTGCGCTACCGCAGTGTGTGGCATCTCCCAGTAGCGTCACTGTAGGTTGGATAATGCCCTCAACTTCAGTGCCGCTGCAAAGAAAGCTCTGCGCCGCTGGTACCCAAGGGGCCGCGGAAGCCTGACGACTGCAGAGCGCGCTTCTTAGCAGGCGGTCGGACGAGATGTACTCATAGCTCGGAACTGCCATCGTTGGGATGTTCAGACTAGGCGCGGCCACTACTCGCAACATTTCATCGGGGTAGGGCCTTGTAAGGTCTAGCGTGGCGCTAACCCCAGATGCAATGGAACGCAAACGCCCGGCTAAACGGCTGTCAATCCAGACGTTGTCGCCCACCTGCAGCACCGCCAGCGCGTTGCGGTTGCAACGCTGGCACCCCGCGCGCCAGACTGCGATAGCCTGGGAGAAGACGACGCCCATGGCTCTTTGACAACGAGAATGGCACGCGCCGAACTTGTCGTCCACCTGTATGTCGACGGCGTACTTGGTCGCAATCGGTGCGAGAAAGGCCCCTGGGCCCCCTTGAAGCTGGCTGCGTCCCCAGTTGAATTCAGCCAGCGGACCAGTTCCTGTCAAGCCGGCCTGACCGTAGTGCTTGTCATAGCAGAAGCGCCCTCCTGGCACATCGATTGGGCCGGCCATGGTGTTCGCCTGCCCGGCTGGCGACGCGGCGAACGCGACCTGTTGCCGTGGCCGTACCGACACAGTCTTTGTCGTCTCTGAGCCGTTCGATAGTCGCACGGTCAAGGTGTACTGACCAGCCTCCATGAGGATTTGCCGCGCCTCGCTTGCGATTTGCATTTGACCACTCGGTGTGGCCAAGATGACTCGCTCTACCGTGGCACCACCGGCATCCAGCGTGATGATTCCGACATCGTTTTTTACGGCCGGTGGCCAGCCAATCTGTGCGAAGTCTCCTCCGCTTACGTTTGCAAGGCGAGCGCCAAGTGACACCACCTCGTTTGAGCCAGAGAGAGTGTCGGAAATGAATCTTCGAACATTGCTACCCAAAACGGCGGGATTAAATAGCGTTGCGTCGCAGTGTGTGTCTGAAACTGAGGGATTTGACTGGTAGCAATAATTCCCGGCGAAGACGCTCGCGCTCGCAGCCATCGAGTCCACGAGGTGTGGGTCAACGCCTAGGTGCTGCTCCGCCGAGACTGCAGCTACCGCGTCTGCTACGAGCTTGAGTACCTTGTTCGGGTCCGGTTGCGCTGTGGCTGGCAAAGGTGCGGATAAGGCAAGGAGCAGCAGCGGGCCAGCGCACAGGCTCAGAGTCACATGCAACCGCGACCTTAGCTTGGACATGAGCACCTCTACTATTCGTCGACGAATCACCGAGTCGGCACTGCTACCCACAGCCGCCCGAGTGGCGGCGCTGGTGGCTGCTGTGGGACGGACGACGCGGACCTACCTCGCAGCTGTCTGTAGCGGCTCCACTGGAAGCGTGATGGTGTTTCCTATAGCATCACCGCCGCCGAAAGTCTTCAACTGCACGGGCGCTGCTGGGGACATGTTGGATAATGTTAGCGTCAGGCTTGTGCCGGCACTGAGCGGCAATCCCTTCTTCGTCGCATCCAAAGCTGTCGCTGGGTCTACCGAGCGAATGTCGGCATTGGACACGCGCAGCACAAGAGCACCTTTGGACGCATCCCACTTGTCAACGAAGATGGTGAGCTTGGCAGTGTTGGTGGAGTCGGGTCGCAGAATGCTGGACGTCACGCTTACAGGATTGGAAGGAGCGTCTTCTTCTGCTGTGAGCATCTGCACTGTGTAAGCAGGGCCTGCATCCAGTTCGGATGCGGTTGCTCCGTCCGTGCCGGTCTTCGCGTACCGCCAGAGCAACGTAATGGGTTCGGGCGCGACGCTGGACTTTTGGTCCTTCCCTGCCACCTTAGTAACAGTGGTGCTCATCAGCTTGCTGGAGGCAATTCCGGGGAAGCCAACCGTTACCACGCCGGATGAGTCGACTGCGACCGAGCTTGGATACAGGGAAACGGACTTTCCGTCGCGAGTCAGCTGCAGCATCGGCTTGAGCTTTGCCGCGTCGACGTTGGAAGAGCCTCGCAGGGTCACTTTCGAGCCACCCTTGCCGTCGGCCAGGAATGCCAACTGCGCTTCGGGTGCGTGAGCCACTGTAGACTGGAAGTCCGCCAGTTGAATCATCAACTTCGAGTATCTGGAGTCCGCTTGTTGGAGCATGAGCTCCGCAATCAGCCGCCTCAACTTGGCCTCTTCGAACGGGGTGAAGCGCTCATCCGATAGGTCGAGTCGTTCGGCATTGGACCGGCTTTTCATAAGGTCGTCCGCCTTCAGGAGTGACAGGCAGTTCGGCAGCGGGTCACAGGGTTCGGTTGCTCCTGATGCTGTCAGTGCTGGGGCAAAGGAGGCACGTGGGCGCTGTTCGTCGCCTCCAACCTCGCCAGGGGATACCAGAAGACACTTGCTGAGGTAGACGAAGTCTTGGCGGTCTGCAGCCCGAAGGAGGTCATTGGCTTGGTCTACTCCCTTTCCGCATGCGGGATTCAGCGCGAAGCCGTAGGTCGAAACCGAGTGTTGTACGGCGGCGGCCAAGTTGTTTCTATCCTTTTCGCCCCTCGACGATGGCAAGGGGGCGCCGCCGTTCTTCGAGTCGATAAACGTGGTGTTCGTGATGACGGCTAGCTTGTCTAGATGCTCCTCTTGAATCGTGCCTGTCTTCGTGAAGACGACGACGGAGACGTTCTGCGTTCGCGGAACAATCGCGTACTTGCTGCTTCCCTGGAACTGCGCGCCGAGCCTAATGCGAATGGTGTTGTCGCTTATGCGTCCCGCGGTCACGAGAGAGTTCCGGTCAGACCCTAGCAGCGACGCGAGGTCGTCACTGCCTTTGTTGACCCCCGCCGACAGTCCGACATTTGCAATCACGCCGGACAATGCCAGTTCGGCCTGGCGAATGGACTCGACGCTTCGGCCCACGGAGCTCGTCTCCATTGCATCAGTGACGATGAGTGGGTAGACGATGATGGGCGACAGCTCATTTGCGCTCTTGGAGACAGAGCCCGCCGATGCAATCGCCTTGTGCCAAGAGCCGGGCATCAAGGTCAGATTCACATAGGCGTCGTAGGGCAGGTCTCGACGCCTAGGCTGTAAGTTGACCTGGAACGTGACCAGGTAGGCCTGGTATCCCTTGGGCTGAAGTTCGTTAGAAATTTGGTTGTCGAGAATCTGAGCGAGCTGATACACGCCCAACCCACCCATGAGCTGTGTGTTTGCGTCCACTCCATTGACGAACGGATTCTTTGTCAAGTCAGGCGAGAGGTTTGCGTCCGTCAAGCCCAAAGCGGCCGCTCCGGACGACGATGCGGCGGCACCTGGAGCCAGTGACTTTGTCGTCGTCGTGCTGGTGCCGGTGGAGTCCGTTGTAGTCGTGCGCGAAAGACTGTGCCCGGGCAGCCCGATGGCGAGTCCGCCCGAGAGCATGGACAGCACTTGGTTGACCTGGCTCTGCGTCGTCAGGGCGGCCATGGCCCTAGCGTCAGCCGTCGAAAGGTTGTTCTTTGGCTCGAGCTTGCTGGAGATGGAAGACCACGGAACCGCCGGGTAGGCCGATACGTAGACATTGGCCACTTCCTCGGACGTTTCGACGCGGGTTTCTTCCGTTAGCGCCTTGGTCGTTGCCAGGCACGAAGCCAGCAAGCAGCAAGAGCCAGCCAAGGCGAACGTCGCCAAGACACGAGAAAGTCGAGCCATTGCATCCTCCCTCATCCCGGCGTCGGCGCATGACCTCAAGGGGGTCGTTAGCGCCGCGCAGCTACTACTACATTAGTCGAAATAGGGGGGCGATGGAACAGCCTACAAAGCAGCGCGTCGGCTTCCCCCTAATCTGAAAGGTCGGTCGCGGTAGAGCTTTCCGACAGGAAAGCCCGCGCTGTGGCCGCCGAAAGTTCCACTGCCCATCCTAAAGTTCAGCCCGCAGCAGCGGGCGCTCCTTTGGGCTTGGGTCGGTCAGCGATTTACGGATTCGGAGCCTTTTGATTCGCGGCGTCCGCTTCAGCTTCAGCTTTCGCGACGGCATCGATGAACTCCGGCTTCAGCAAGTCCTGAGGCGCCCACATCGGGTAGCTGACGTGGTGGATTCCAACCCACTTGTGGCGATGGTGCACGTCGCACAGCACCCAGAGATTGTCTGCGCTGTGGTCGACCCAATCGAGAATCTCTTGCTCGGTCATGTCGCGCTTGTACATGGCTTGGTCCGGGTGCCGACCGGCGAGATTGGGCCGAATGGCCTTGTTGAAGTTTTTCGGGTCTACCGCGTTCGCTAGAGCCCACTCGACGACGTGATGATGCGTCTCCATTTGGATAGCGCCAAAGGGGTTAAGCGCTGGGTCTTTCTTGGTCTTTTCATTTTTGAGGATGGAGTTCTTGACCCCGCAAACGAGGCATGGACGGTCGTCGTCGACCGTCAACTTTTTATGCACCTTCGCGTAGCCCGGGGATTCGGTGCGCTGGTCATGTTCGGGATAAAACATAGGGTCTAAGAGAACTTCGGGGCGCCCATGGATAGTCAAGCCGTTGCCCCTCTCCGCATGCTCTTTGACTGCGGAGCGAATCGTGTGCGCCTTCTTGATGACCTGCGCTTGTCCCTTGCGGTACTCCAGCGTGCCTTGAGGGTTGGCGTCGACACTCTTCAAACTGGCCATGCTGATGCTCCTATGAAAGACTGGGAATATCCTCGCGGTTAGCCGCCAAGGAGGCGACCTTCGAGGCGAGTCAAGGCGCGCCATTTCCGCACCGCTAGCTCAGCGGTAAGTCGGATAGGTCTGGAATGCGGGCGTTCGTATCCGCCGCTTGGAAGCTGACGGCGCGTCGCTATCAGCTGCCGTCGAACAGAAATCGACGTCTATCGCAGGGCATTCGGCCGGTGGCCGCGCGTAGCACTTCCCGTGCTTGTGTGATAGCCAAAAGGGCGCTGTACATCGATGCGCTTCTCATGACCGGCCTCCTCGCCAGACGTCCTTTGTAGTCGCCCCAAATCGCACGAAGGAACGTACTGATACGGAGCCCGCGAAGCGTAGAGCAACGCCCGCGAGGATGCAAGCGCAGCTGTCTATTCGGACTTCAGTGAAACGATGGTCCCCCTAAGATTTCGGGCACCGTCGGTGCCGAATCTCGTGAGAGATGCGTGATTGGATGTTCTCTCAGGCCGGTGTACTCAATGCGTGCGCAATTGCCGCCAAGTGTCCACGCTGCAGCCCGACGCCAACCTGGCAGAACACGACGCGTCTTGGACGTCATAGCCGCCGTACGAGTCAGGCGCGTTCAGAACCAGCGCGTCGTCCAGGTCGAGAATGAGCGTGGGCTAAATGCGCGAAGCGTCAGCCATTTCGACCCCAACCCTTCAGTTGCGCCCGAAGTTCATCCAGCGCGCCTTCCCGTGCCAGCCCGAGAATTGGGTCGGTCCTCACCAAGTGTGCTTGGTCTTCCTGCGGCCAGTCCGCAACATCGTCGTCGAGCGCCAGCCATTTGGCGGGTTGGCGCTGGCGGACGTCAGCCTGCACTTGGTAGCCGCGAGCAACCGACGCCCAGACCTCATGCAGCATCGTGTGCGGGTCGAAAGTCGCGCCAACAACGCGCCTGCGCAGCTCGGGTGGCAGCATCTGACTGGTGCCAGCAAGGCCGCGGCTGGGCACCCAGGACGACGACAACACGATTCGAACGTCAGGATGCTCGCTCAGGATGTCAGCCAGGAGCGGCGCGTGTTCAAAGAGGGTGTGTCCGAGGCCCAGCAGGCCTAGGAAGACCGTGCCGTCTGGTCGGACATGAACGTCGTGCGGATGCAGGACGCCGTCGAGGTCGAGGTACAGGACGTCCATCAGCGGTCTCCCCGCTTGAAATCCGCCGGCGTCTGGTCGCCGGCGGCCGTTTGGAAGGCTGGCTGCGACGAGGGTGCCCCAAAGCGTCTCGCGAACGACGTGACGACGTCGACGAACTCGAGCATCGTTGGCAGGTCGAGTTCCTCCCAACCGGGAAGCTTGTAGATGCAGGCAAGCGCTTGAGCCAATTGCCGGTCTTCTTTGGGCAGGCACAGCGCGGTGG
>OUMG01000020.1_pt1 | contig 10320 bp, 6 predicted proteins | sample 1694931 | NCBI WGS metagenome assembly OUMG01 (sample SAMEA3914864, study PRJEB12502) | metagenome | biome: forest; material: soil | place: USA | collected 2012-03-12 | depth 0.3 m | reverse complement strand
CGCCTCGATCGGCGCCAACGCGACCATCGTCTGCGGCGTGCAGATCGGCGCCGGCGCGATGATCGGCGCCGGCAGCGTCGTGACGCGCGACGTGCCGGCCGGCGAGCTGTGGTTCGGCAATCCCGCGCGCAGCCACGGGCCCGCGCCGCGCGCCGCCGAGACGACTTCCCCCACCGAACCGGCCGCGCACGGCGCCGCCGACTCCGACAGGAACCAAAAATGATTCCCTTCCTCGACCTCAAGAGCATCAACCTCGCGCAACGCGCGGAACTCGTCGCCGCGTTCGAGCGCGTGCTCGACTCCGGCTGGTACATCATGGGCGAGGAGCTGAAGGCCTTCGAGGCCGAGTACGCGGACTACTGCGGCGCGCAGCATGGCGTGGGCGTCGCCAACGGCCTGGACGCGCTCGTGCTGGCGCTGCGCGCGCTCGACATCGGGCCGGGCGATGAGGTCCTCGTGCCGTCCAACACCTACATCGCCACCTGGCTGGCGCCCAGCCACGTCGGCGCCACGCCGGTGCCGGTCGAGCCGATCCCGGGCACCTTCAACATCGACCCCGCCCGCATCGAGCGCGCCATCACGCCGCGCACCAAGGCCATCATGCCGGTGCACCTCTACGGCCAGCCCGTCGACCTCGACCCCATCCTGGAGATCGCGCGCCGGCACGGGCTCAAGGTGATCGAGGACGGCGCGCAGTCCCACGGCGCCCGCTACAAAGGCCGCCGCCTGGGCGCGCACGGCGACGCCGTCGCGTGGAGCTTCTACCCCGGCAAGAACCTCGGCGCGCTGGGCGACGGCGGCGCGGTGACGACCAACGACGCCGCGGTCGCCGACCGCCTGCGCACGCTGCGCAACTACGGCTCCAAGGTGAAGTACCACAACGAGATCATCGGCGCGAACTCCCGCCTCGACGAGCTGCAGGCCGCGCTGCTGCGCCCCAAGCTGCGCACGCTGGACGCGTTCAACGCCCACCGCGGCACGCTGGCGCAGCGCTACCTGGAAGGCCTGCGCGGCACGTCGCTGGGCCTGCCCGAGGTGCCGGCCTTCGCCGATCCGGTGTGGCATCTGTTCGTCGTGCGCCATCCGCGCCGAGACGCGCTCGCCGCCGCACTGGCCCAGGCCGGCATCGGCAGCGTGATCCACTACCCGGTCGCGCCGCACCTGCAGCCGGCCTATGCCCACCTGGGTATCCAGCAAGGCGCGCTGCCCATCTCCGAGCAGCTCCACGCCCAGGTGCTGAGCCTGCCGATCGGCCCGACGCAGACGCTCGCGCAGACCGACGAGGTCATCGCCTGCGTGCGCCAGGCGCTGCCGGCGCTGGACTGAGCATGGCCGACATGAAGATCATCACGCTGATCCCGGCCTACAAGCCGAAGTACCTGGTCGACCTCCTCAACGGCCTGCGCCTGCAGACCGTCCCCGCGGGCAAGATCGTCTTCTCGGACGACAGCCCCAACGGCGAGTTCCGCGAGACGCTGTTCTCGGCCCCCTACGCCTCGCTGCGCGCCGGCCTCGACATCGAGTTCCACGACGGCCCGCGCAACGGCGCGTTCGAGAACTTCAAGCACCTCGTGCACCTGGCCGACGGCCGCGCCGAGCTGCTGCACCTGCTGCTCGACGACGACGTCCTCTACCCGGAGTTCTACGAGCGCCACCTGGCCGCGCACGCGTCCGGCGACTTCTCGTGCTCGGTCAGCCGCCGCTGGACGGCCAACGAGGCGGGCATCCCGCTGATGGGCCAGCCCGTGCCCGACGCCGTGCGCACGCATCCGCACCGCATGCTCTCGCTCGACGACCAGGCCATCCTGATGACCACGGTCGCCCAATGCAAGAACTGGTTCGGCGAATTCTCCAACGCCGTCCTGCGCGCCGACTGCGCCGACCTGATCCTGCAGCCGCACCTGGGCGACGTCTCGTACGCCGGCCTGTGGGACCTGGGCTTCTTCGTGGCCGCCAGCATGCGCCGCCCGCTGTGCCACATCCAGGACTACCTCGGCTACTTCCGCACCAGCCCCAACCAGAACTCGTCGAACCCGAACAGCCCCTTCATGAAGGGCGCCCACCTCGGCTACGTCGCCCTGGCCGTCGGCGCCCACCGCCTCGGCCGCCTGAGCGACGAGCTCGCGAAGAACAACTACGCCATCATCGCCAGCGTCCTGGGCGTGCGCTACGCCGGCCAGCCGGACATGGCGCCGTTCATCGCGATCCTGCCGGACCTGGCCCATGGCGTGGCGGGCGCGGAGGAGCGGTTTCTGGCGGCCTGGCAGGAGTTCCTGGCGACGAATGGGTTCTGAAGAGAGGCGCTCTGGTGGCTGGGGCGAGGCCCGAAACTTCTTATGGCGACCATCGCCATTGATGGTTCGCGTGCGTTCTTGATCCGACTTTGAGCCACTTCTCTCGCGCCTGAAGCGGATTCTGGCGGTGTTGCCTGGATGGCCGTAAACGCTGCTTTGCTGCCGTTTAGGCGAGCATGCAGATGGCTGCACCGGCCCAGAAGCGCCTTCTGCGAACGACCGCTATGAAGTGTTTTGCAGGGTATGTCGGGTCTGGCTACTGGATCGCGTTCTTAGAGATTGAGCGCCCTGATTGGCGAGCTGGCTCACGGTATGAGCCACGGGAGCAGAATAGTCGTAGCCTCAACTTGGGTGCCTCTTGCTCCTGGGAATGCGGCCTGCGTCATGAATCCAAGTATTCACCCTCACCCCAATCGCCTTCCTCGGCTATTCTTGAGTAGCGTGGGACGTCCACGGACGATTGCTCGCGACGGGGCTCGGTGGAATGGCGTATGGCGAGATGAGTCTGCCAATCGCCAGCTTGCCGGGCGACTTTGTACCTCGGGCCTAAGGGCGCCGCCACGCATGCCTCCATTTTTCACGGTTCATTGCCGAACCCTGCCACTGGCGCCATCTCTCCATGGCGTTTGCGCCGGGTTCGAGTCCGGCGTTTGGCGAGCTGACCAACTGTCCCGATATTTGATGTCGTGGCTTCCCGAGTTCTCGCTGTCGTACACCGAGCGCCAGTCGATCAACCAGACCAACGCCGTCGATAAAGTGCGGGAAGCTGCACAGATTGTCTACGACACGGACAAATATGACCGGCGGGGCGAATTCGGTGAACTCATCCTTCATGCGCTGATGCGCGAGACGGTCAAGACTGAGCCGGCCATCAGCAAGATTTTCTTCAAGGACGCGGTCAACAACACGGTCAAGGGCTTTGACGCCGTCCACGTTCTGGATACGCCGCAAGGGCTGGAGCTTTGGCTTGGCGAGGTCAAGTTCTACACCAGCATCAGCCAAGCCATCAGCGATGTTGTTGCCGAGCTAGAGGCGCATTTCGAGGATGACTACCTCAAGAAGGAGTTCCTGCTCATCACCAACAAGCTCGATGCCGCCTGGTCTGGCTCAAAGAGGCTCGAGGCGCTCCTGCACCCGAACGTGTCGTTGGATGACGTGGTCTCCGCGATCGTGGTTCCTGTGCTCCTGACCTACGACAGCCCCACGACGCGGGCCGCCATCAAGGCGACCGCGGAGTACAAAGCTGCGCTCGAAGAGGAGCTAAAGAAGCATCACGCGCAATTCAAGGCCAAGAACAATGTCACTAAGGTACGTGTGGAGCTGTTCCTGTTCCCGATGGCCAGCAAGAAGTTGTTGCTCGAAAATATGCATAAGCGCCTCAAGGCAGCTCAAGAGCTATGAGCTACAGGGAACTGCTTAGCACGCTCGAAGCGATTCGGGAGCGGCAAAAGGTTGACGTGTTCGGCTTCCTCGCGAGCCTGGCCTCGTTCACAGCGCGGGCGGAGAGGGATGTGGAGCTCCAGCAGGCCAGGGATGTCCTTGTCCGGATGTTGGAGCAGCGCGATGTGTTCGCCCGGTACGAGCCGGCTGTCCAGGCGATGCTTCAGAACGTTGGCTTGTATCCCTATCTAAGGGGTGAGAGGCTGGGAATTGCTGCTCAGATCGCAACTGAAGCCCACCGACCCGAAGCGATGCCAGAGCACATTGTCTTCACGACAAAGCAGGCTGAGGTCTATCGCGAGCTGATGGCGGGCCGCAATGTCGTCTTGAGTGCGCCTACGAGCTTCGGCAAGAGCCTCATCATCGACGCCGTGATCGCAAGCCAGCGACACCGAAACATCGTCATCGTCGTTCCTACATTGGCCCTGGTGGATGAGACGCGCCGAAGGTTGATGCGCTTTCGTCCGACTTACAAGGTCATCACGCACCTTGGACAAGCGCCCGGAGACCGGAACGTCTTCGTCCACACGCAAGAGCGTGTCGTGGAGAACAAGGAGATCCGCAACGTCGATTTCTTCGTCATCGACGAGTTCTACAAGCTCGAAATCGAGGACAACGACGAGAGCGACGAGCGGGGGATCTTGCTCAACAAGGCGTTCTACCAGTTGGTCAACCAGGCTAAGCAGTTCTACATGCTTGGTCCCAACATTAGGGACTTGCCCAAGGGATTCGGCGAAAATTACCAGTGCACCTTCATTCGCACTGAGTTCAGCACCGTCGCCTCAGAAACCCATCTGGTGCCGGCTGGAGCAACGGACTCAGCTCGGTTGGGAACGCTGGTCAAGACACTCCAAGGGCCGACACTCATCTTCAGCGGATCCGTCGGCAATTCCAGGAAGTTTGGCCGTGTCGTCGCCTACGAGCGCGGCCCGTTCCAGGCTGGCCGCGAACTCAAACAGGCCATCGACTGGCTGGGGCGCAACTACAGCCCAGACTGGAGCCTGGTCGAGTGCCTTTCCAATGGCGTCGGGATTCACCACGGACGCCTTCCGCGGTCGATTGCACAGCTGCTGGTTCGGCTGTTCAACGAGGAACATATCGACTTCCTGGTCTGCACGTCTACGCTCATCGAGGGCGTGAACACGGCCGCACGGAACGTTGTGATCGCTGACAACAAGATCGCCAAGACGAAGTACGACTACTTCACCTTCAACAACATCCGCGGTCGTTCTGGCCGGATGTGGCGGCACTTTATCGGCCACGTCTACCTGTTCCATCAGCCTCCGCAGCCTGAGCTGGACATCGTGGACGTCCCCGTCTTCACGCAAGGAGACAGTGCTCCCGACGCGCTCTTGGTGCAGCTTGACTTGGATGACCTGGTGCCCTCGGCCAGCGACCGCATTCAGAGAATCTTTCGCCAGGACTATCTGTCCGTTGAGACCATCCGTGAGAACGTCGGACTCGACCCGAACGCGCAGATTGTACTTGCTCGTGAGATTCAGGAGCGGCTTGGTGAGTTGCGCCCGCTGCTTTCCTGGGACGGACTCCCCACGTACGACCAATTAGGGGCGGTGTTCGAACTAGCCTGGAGGCACTTCAAGCTCAAACCCGGTGGGGGTGCGTTCTCAGCCAAGCAACTGACGCTGCTGGTTCATCGCTATCGGATGCAGCCTAGCTACGCGGCTCAATTGCAGGCGGCGATCCGAGGAAAATCCGGCGGGGAGACTGATGAAGCGCTTGAGAACTTCCTCGAGTTCGCGCGCCAATGGTTGAGCTTCAAGGCGCCGCGGATCATGGGCGCGGTCGGGAAAATTCAAGACGAGGTGCTCTCGCGCAATCGAGTTCGGCCTGGCAACTACAAGTACTTCTGTGGGCAGATGGAGTCGCTGTTCATGAACCCGGTCATCGGGGCGCTCGAGGAGTATGGTGTCCCGCTTCAGCTGGCCGAGCGAGTCGTTGTGCAGCTTGGCAGCCCATCGAAGCTCGATGATGCGCTCTCGAAGTTGGAAGCGCGTCCAATTACGGCGTTTCGCGGGTTGTCAGCGTTCGAGAGGTCGCTGGTCGAACCTCTTTGCAACGCGACGCCGGATGAGGAAGACTCCAATCTGTTTTGAACGCCGGTAGAGGCAGGTTGCCGCTCACTGGCACAGCGCCTAGCCAAACTGACAGCGAACGTTTGTGGGACTGAAAATTGCGAGGGCGGCGGCCAAAGCAACGGAGGGCTTGATGAATGCTTCGAGATCCAACCAGTGCGTTCGACGTGTTATGTCGCTCTGCCTGCTGGCATTGACCACTAGCGCTTGTCGGCACGATCAATCTAGCCAAGCCAACTCCTTAACACTTCGGTGCCTTGTTCCGGCAGAAGTGGCAGCCGGAGAGACTAGGCCTGAAAGCCTGATTGCAATGTTCCCGACCACGACGGGAAGACTGCTGGTCGGTAAGAACCAGTGGCTCTGGGCAGATGACACGAAGTTCCCTATTCACTACACCAAGCTCGCTCGGCCGCCTAACTTCGAAGGCGGACTGGAAGTTGATGCGCTCGACAAGAATCTGTTTTTACTCTCCGGCAATTACAAAACCTACGCCTTTGATCTCCGGGAGCCTCAGCCTGCTCAGCATCTTCTCGATGAATTGACTCCAATACCTTTGGCAGGTGCTTCGCGGATCGGCCTGTGGCGCATAAAGGGCTATGGATGGATGATCGCATGTCAAGGACACGGCTTTGCGGCCATTGCTGATGCGTCTGGTCCGATTCAGGTTCGACCGATGTGGGGGCAATCGAACTGTGGGTTTGGGCCACCAGAAGTGCTGTTTGGTGTCGGCACGGTGCTGCGACTGGAAGAGGGGGTCGCAGTCCTGGCGATTCGCGATGGCAAGCCCGCGCTCGATTGGCTAACTCTCGACGGACAGAAGCGCGTACGAGGTTTCCGCAAGCTTGGAGATGCTGGCTTGCAGATCATCACCGAGGACGGCTGGTTCGTTCAAGGGCCGTCTGAGCCGCTGGCTTCAGCAGCCAAAACGGTGCGCCACGATCGTGCGGGAGAGATCAGGAGCGTGCCTAGCATCGGCGCTCTAATCAACACCGACGAGGCGCTTTACTTGGTTCGATCAGTCGATGGAGTATCTCGAACCGTAAAAGTTGGAGATCCACTACCAGGCGACATAGGAACTTCAGTTGAGCTGGGCTCAGGCGAACTGCTGGCTGGTGGCGGTACAAAGCTGATCCACATCAGTGTCGAGAACGGGTCCGCGACAGTTGAGAACGTGCAGGTTCCAAATGGCAATCTCCGGGCGGTGACCGGGGTCATGAGCAAGAAGCCACTGGTGTCCATTGGTGGAAAGGTCTTTCAAGCGCGCATCGAGGCCAGGAAGCTTTCACTTAGTCTCATTGGCGAGATTGACGATAGCGGGCAATTCCCTGATGCGGGCGATCAAGTGTCACCCAACGGCGACGATATGCTTGGGCATAGGGACGGCGGCCCTTGGTTTTATGTTGCGTCCGACGGAACTACAAGTCAGTTTGGAACTGATCCGCATCATGTTAAAACGGCCATCGCTTGGCCTGGAGTGGGCGTACTTTTACAGGGAGACTCGTCGCCGTTTGAGGACGATGTTTCAGGATCGGGATGGTGGTTGGCTTCCATGCTCGATTCGCCTCCACGGTTGCTTCCGTTTGCTGCACCAGATGGAATCAAGCCTCTTCTAAGTAGATTCAGACCGCTTAGCAGGCGACGGCTTGACTCTGTCGTATGGACTCGTGAGGGTCCACTAGTTCCGATCAGCGTGACGCTGACGAGTGACAACATCACGTTGACGAACCGAGCAGCCATCGAGGGCGCTGGACCAGACGACAAGAACGATAGAGCTGCAGATGTTCTCGTTCATAGCGCATGCGGTTCGTTCGTAGAGAAGTACCAGCCACAACTAATCTTGACCGGACCCAACGGTGAACTGAAGTCGCCAATTCCTTCGTTCATCGGGGAAGTCAAGCCTTCGGATCCTCGCGACGGAATCCTTCATTTTCGGCTTCCAATAAGCCGAGAAGGAACCTGGAGGCTGGCGCTTCGACTCCAAGGATTGGACCCCAATAGAACGCTCTTGCTCGGGCCGGATCTGGTCATCTCATCGACTTCGAACAGGCTGTTGGAGCACAGCTCCGAGTGGCTTGCGGCCATTTTGGTTCTCTCGAACCTGATCATCCTCTTGACGGTCCGCAGGTCAAGCTTCTCTTGGGAGCTTGCGACAGACGAGAAATTTTTGACTGTTCCTGTGCGTACGGCGGCGCTCGTTCTGAGTGGATGGAAGCCAATGGTTGTCTGGCTTCTGTCGCCATATTTTTTGGCGGCTCGCAAGAAATTTGAGAGGTCGGCTGCGTATGTATCACTGCCCCTGCACAACCAGCAAGGGCGGCAGTCCACAGACGATCTCATCTTGGCTCCTCCCTGGACGGCCGAAAAAATATGGATCGAAGGCAGCAGCGGCATGGGCAAGACCGCGCTGTGGCGTCATACGTTCATCCGGCATCTGCAGAGCGACACCGCATTGCAAGCCTCTCGACGTTGGGGCGTCGTGGTCGTCGCCTTCGCAGCTCGCGACTACCCGGATCCTGGTGACGACAAGCCAGAGATCACCTGGGTTCTGAATGCCATCAAAGCAGAGCTCTCATTGACGAGCAACATGACGTTTCACAGCGACTTCTTGCTCAAACGCATGTTAAGGAGCGGTGCGATCGGCATCATGATCGATGGCCTTCACGAAGCCAACCGGGCGCTCGCCGTGACTCAGTTTGCGCGCGAGTTCTCCCAGGTCCCGATCGTGGTCACCTCTCAAGACGCTGCGCTCTCCCACTTCGACGTCTGGCAGCTTCCTGCAGAAATTCATGAGTTCGTTACGGACTTCGTCTCAGTTCACCTCGAGCCCGGCTCTATGACGCTCTCTAGTGAAACGAAGGCCGCTGCCGAGACGATCTCGCGCCGCATCAATGAGTCTGGCCTGAGAGAGGCAATTCAGAGCGGCTACGACCTCAAACTCATTGTCGACCTTGTGCGCGGAGATCCTAGCAACGCGCCGATGCCAAAGAATCGTTTGGACCTCTACGCCAAGGTCGTGGAGATGGCTTGGCCAAGAACCGTTTCCACTGCCGCTCGCACGACCCAATTGGATCAACTGGCGGCAGCGGCTTGGACGATGGTTTCAGAGCGCAAACCTGAAGAGAGGCGCCGGTTTGTCAAGGGCGACAAGGTCGACTTCACGCTTCTGGAGACTCTTGCGTCAGCTACTGATAAGGGCGCCGTCTCTGTTCGTCTCATCCGTCGCGTTAGCAGCGGCTTTGAGTTTGTTCACGATTTGATGCACGCCTATCTCGCTGCACGCTGGTTCTCACAGCCGGGATTGCCTTTGGAGCGCCAGAGGGCGATGCTCGAGGCTTCGAAGGTCTGGGACGATCGCCCGCAATTGCAAACGTCGCTATGGAGCTTTGTAGCCGATCTACTGGACAACGCTTCACTGATCGGTCTGCTCAAATTGGTTGAGCCGATCCCTGCGTGGGATAGCCTCCGACGAGCCCTCAAGCACGTGGTCGAACAGCGTGATCTCGTGTTGGTCTGCGACGTTGCGAACTTGCTCTCCCGTTCTGAGCTCGATCTCGAGGCAACATCGGTAGCCGCTGCTGCACTCTTGATGTCACGCGACAACCAGCAAGGACTCTGGGAGTTGGCAGCAGAGCAACTGTCGACTAAGCGCATCAACGAACTGATGCAGTTCATGGAGTCACGGCCCGAATGGCTACATCCACGCCGCGGCCTTGAACAGGTCTTTGAACGACGCAGGTGAATGAAGCTGCGGACGGGGCACGTCGATCAGGACGTCCTTGAGATAGACGTATGGATCGTGGCCGTTGAGCTTCGCGGTCTGGATGAGGCTCATGATCGCTGCCGCGCGCTGGCCCGCGAGCAAGGTGCCAGCGAAGAGCCAGTTCTTCCGCCCCGTGGCCCACGGCCGAATATGCTGCTTGTCGAAATTGTTGTCGATAGGAAATGCCGGGTCGTTCAAGTATCGAGTGAGCGCGCCCTAGCGATGAATGTAGTCGCCTTCGCCGTTGCCGTTGCCGTTGCCGTTGTGCGCGGGCGTTTATCCGCACGTCCGCAATGCAGCGGAAGCTGCCGCCTAATGCACGGCGAGAAGGACGCCGTCCGCTGCAAAGCAGGCCCGTCGCTCTAGCCGACGTGCGCATGGTTCAGTCGCCAACCCCGGAACACGGTTCCTCCATGCGAGGTTGACGCAAATAGCCCTGACTCCCTTGCCACTGGCGATCCTGCATGTCGTGCGCGTCGAGGCGAACCGAAGGCACTCCGAAGGCAACGAGTTGCCCTCCAGATGAACGAGTTTCACTCGAAGTGCAATCAGTCAGTGTTCGAGTGGAGTCAACTCCATGCCACAGGGAAGCAGGTTCACTGCGCAGTCAGCGAATTCATCGGGGAGTGCAACGAGTTCGACTCGGAGTGCAACTGACTGGTGTGCGAGTCGAACTCGTTGTATTCCCACGGGGATCGAGTCGATGCTCGCAGCAGTGCACGCCCCATCGTGG
>OUMG01000005.1_pt1 | contig 15527 bp, 15 predicted proteins | sample 1694931 | NCBI WGS metagenome assembly OUMG01 (sample SAMEA3914864, study PRJEB12502) | metagenome | biome: forest; material: soil | place: USA | collected 2012-03-12 | depth 0.3 m | reverse complement strand
GCTTAGCGTCTTCCATGGTGTCCACCTAGGTTCTTGGTGGACACCATCGTCGGCGGCCGGCCGACGGTTCTCAAGATGGGATCGCCGGACGCTTACCAAGGAACGACGCTATTCGCGTTCGCTCGAGACGACTCGAACCATCTGCACTACGTCGAGGCTCAGGCGGGAGGCGCCTTCACCGGTTGGCAGACCTAGCCAGACGCGCGGCTTGGGCGCCGATGCTGTTGTCAGGCGAGCCAAGAGTCGACGCAAATTTTGAGCATTGAGCCGCCTAGCTTGTTGGCGCTGGAGTCAATTGCATCTTCGGAACCTCCTGCGAGTCGCCGAACTTGCAGTAGCTCGCGTCTGCGCTGATGACAGGGTCTTGCACCCCGTCGTGCTGGAGTTGTTTCTGATAGTCAGACCACAAGACAAGGGGCCCGAAGTTCATGTGGTCGACGCTCACAACCCTTGGCAGACCGTTGTGCCGGTCTCGCGCATTCTGGTCCCAGGCAGGTTGGCCTCCAAGATGAACGCCCTGGTAAATCTCGAAGGCCTTCGCTTTTGACACGCCTGATTCCTGCATCGCGATTGCCAAGATGTTGTCTGCCTGGGCGCGTGAACAAGGCTGGAACCAATAGAGGTAGTCGTGGATGACTGCCGCTTTGCTATACCGCCCGTTTGGAGACAGACCAAAGCTCCAAAACGCTTGAGGAATGCTGGCAAAGTCCGTCACGAACCCCGCTGGCACCCTTATAGAAACGTTCGTTGTGCCGAGCGTGTAGACAACGTCCTCCCCCAACATCCACTGTTGGTTGTCGGCGAAGGGCTTGAACATGGTCGCTGGTATGGGCTGAGGCGGCGGAGCCCAACAGTCCCAGGACGCCAGTGCGCAAGCCAGGCCGACCACCGGTCCGATTGCGAGACGCCAACCGCCCGTTTTGCGGGTTGACGACCGACTAATTGCTTCGAACGTTTGCATCGTGGCGGCTCCCTGAAGCTGCGCGATGCACAAGTGTGCTCCGCAGGTGCAGTCGAAGCAAACGCAATTGGCAGTTAGGCTCAAAACCTTCCAACTGAGCGCCTGGCGGCGGGGCTCATCGACCCCGGCAGCCCACGTACAACGCGAGTGCCGAGCCAAAACACCCTTGCGGCTGTCGGCAGAACCTTAGAGGCCCCGCGGTTTCGTCACTACACATGACAGGTCAGGCCTGCAATGGCGATTCAAAGACAATACGACGGACAGCGGAAGTCGCATGGAACACGTTGACGTAGATTCGGGCCTGCTCGAGTCGATTCAGAACATGAGCGTCGAAGGGCTTGTCGCGCTTCAAGCCGAGGCTGAGGCTTCGGGAGGCGCCGAGCAACTGCGTTCGATGATGGCTTGTGTCGAGCAACTCGCCCACCAGGAAGGCACGGCGCAGCTCCTTGGTGCTTGACGCGCCTGCCTGGCTCTGCTTTTCAGCCGAAGGCCGCTGCGTGCGGCCTTGGTTTCGTTCGGACTCGACGCTCGGCAAGCACGCGCCTTTCGCTCATATCGTGAGCCGTGAGCCCATCCGAAGCTCGCCCCTGACTCGCCCCTTGAGCAGATGGGCGCCGACACTCGCCGGAACCGGCAGATTTGCCACCCCCTTGCGCACCTCAGACCGATAGGCTACATTCTCACTCACCAACATGAGTGAACAGAACATCATCGACGTTGCTGCTGAGCTCCAGACGCCCACCGTCACTGGCGTGGCGGCTGGCCGCGCGGCTTTACTCAGGCTGATGCCTGCGGCTCAAAACAGCAAGGGCATCGCGCTGCTCGACTTTGCCGGCGTCGAGCTGATGACGGCAAGCGCCTTCAGAGAAGCCATCCTGCCCCTCATCGCCTTCCTGACCCAGGACTCGCGCGTTTGCATCCTGGTGAACGCCAACGAAGTCATTCGCGAAGAAGCGGTCATTGCCGCTGAACGCATCGGTCAGCCCCTCCTCTTTGCCGACAAGGTCGGCGCTGGCCTTGAGCGGCCCACCGTCATGGGCAAGCTCGATGACAAGCTAACTATTGCCCTCGACATCGTGCTCACCCATGGCGAGGTTGATGCCAAGCAAGTGAGCGAAAAGTCGCTCGAAGGAACCGTGACCACCGTCTGGAACAACCGGTTGGTCGCGCTCCACAAGATGGGTCTGCTGCGCGAACGCAAGGCGGGCAAGACAAAGTTCTATTCGCCGGTCGTGGAAGGAATGTGTCGTGGGAATTGACTTCATCCGTAGCAAGCGCCAGAGCCGCAAGAAGGGCTGGAGCTTTCAGCTCGCGCGCGCCGAGCAGGACATGCTCTCGGTCATCGCACCGACGACGCGTCAGTCCTTGCGCGCAAAGCTCGACGGCGAACTCCCGGACATCGGCCACGCCGTCGTCCTGCAGCTGACCGACAAGCGCGAGGTCATGGTTCGCGACAAGACCACGTGCATCGGAGTGGTCACCAACCCGCCAGACGAAGTCGTCAAACAGCTCTCGAAGCACTCGGGCATCGCATCGGCAACGGTCAAGGCCAGGCTGGAAACGTCCAACAAGGTCGACCTGGTCATCGAGGACTGAAATGCTCCGCAAAGACGCACACCGGGTCGTGGCAACGCTGAAAGACATCAGCGGACATCAACCACTACTGGGGTGCGGCAACTGCGCAGACCGTCAGGTATGTGGCGGCCTCCATCTCAAAGACATTGGCGCGTTGCTAGTCGACTGCATGTCGCACTGCACCTGCGAAGACCCCGCAAGCTGCGACCTCGTTTGCCCAACCAACGTTCAGAACTTCAAGCGCCGATTCCACGAAGTTGATAGCTGGGACTTGAACAACATCCCCACCACCCGGGACGTGCCGATGCCGGCACTGCCGTCGTGGATGCCGCTGTACCAGCGCAATCTCTCAGGCCGCCGGCCGATTGCAGATGAAGGCGTCGTAGCCCTGCCCTTCACACTGGCGCTGCGTGGCACCGGCCCGGCAACTCACGCTCGCACCGCAGACGAACTCACACGCAGCTACGGTGTGCACCCAAGCGGAGGTTGGGTTCTGTCGGGTACGCAAGAAGACCCCGACGTCGAACGCATCTGGTCCTTGCCCGACGTGAGTCGCATCGCTCGCCAGTTGGTGCGCTCAGGCGCCATCTTCGCCACGACGCCCAACTTCAGCCTCATCAACGACAGCCCACGCCACGACAACCTGCATGCAATGAAGCGCATCGCCTGGGTCTGGCACCACATGACGCAGGGCGGCCTGTGCACGGCCTTGCACATCAACGGCCGAACCGACCATGACTTCGAGCGTTGGGCCGAGTTCGTTCGCGCACGGCCGCAGGTCAAGGCAGTGGCGTTCGAGTTTCTGACCGGTTCGGCGACTAAGGCGAGCGCCGAGCTCTACGTCCAGCGCCTGGCGCTCTTCAGCAAGGCGTGCGACCGGAAGCTGCCCATCGTGATTCGAGGCCAGGCCTCCCTCACCGAACAACTGCTCGAACACTTCTCGCAGGTCATCAAGCTCGACTCCACGCCGTGCATGCGCACGATGAAGCGTCGCAAGGCCGTGCTGCGCAGCTCCGGTGCCTTGGGCCACGTCGCTTGCCACACGACGACACCTCGAGAGCTGCGGACCATGCTGGAACACAACATCCGCATTCACCGTGCTCGCGCGGAGGCACTTCTGAAGCCACAGATTGCCTCCAGCCAGGGAACGCTCGACCTACGCATTGCGCCAGCGAAGCAAGACACTGACGACAAAGCCGGTCAGATGTCCCTGTTTGCGGAGTAACGAGTCCACGTCGGAGCCCTGCTGCACGAGCTCTAAGCTCGCGTCATCGCTGCGCACGCGCATGGAGGCGTCCAGCGTCCGGAGAGCGTTCACGACCGTTTCGAAGCCGGTGCCGCGGTCGGCCCGACCGGTGCGAGAACGGTGCTCCACGACCGCCCAGTCCAGCGCCTGGCCAGCGTCTTTGGGCTGCATCATGCTCGCACCTGACCGATAGCCGGCAAGCACCCCCATACCGGTATCAGCAACGCATAGAGTTGCCATGCCCTCGCTCACCTCAAACCCCGCGAGGCAAGTGGCGTCTGGGCCCGCATGCTCATCGACGTTGTCCAAGAGCGCGTGCAAAGCCCCTGATAGCCGAACAGCCGACAGGTCAGGCATACCGCAAGCCTTCAACACCCGCTGCGCCTCATCGCAGAAATCGGTCGCCTCATCAGCCGAATCAACGTGCGAGGAAGTCGCGTTGTAGAGTCCTAGGCCACCTCTGCATCGGAACGTCTGCCCGCTGCTCAAGAGCTCGCGAAACAGCTGCCCTCTTGGTGAGGCGTCAGCAATCGAGACCTTGGTGCGCGCCGCCCGTTTGAGCATGAGCAGCTCGACGAGCACAGCCAACGAGCCGCCGCCCGCGTTCACGTCCAACGGCTCGTCGGGCTCGTCTGCGAGCATCTCAGCCACATCGTCAGCCGCGGAGAAGACCTCCTGCAGCGATGGAGTCGATGACTGAGCCATGCGCTTCTACGAGTCCCTAAGCCGACCGGTTCGTTGAGTCATGCTGCAGCTGTGCACCGGCAATCCATCAAGGAAAGATGTTCAGCAGCGTCTGCTGGCTCACCGCGCTCGTATTTCCACCGAAGGCCGCGGACCCCACAACCTTGAAGCCACCTGGCCCGACCGGCGCGAAAGGGTCACTGGTGATTTCGATTTCGTACTGCCGCAGCTGGTTTCCAAACTTGCCCAGCGCGATGCCCTTGACCGATGCGGCGCCCGCTCTCTTGAGAAAAGCAGCTGCGACGCCGAACGAGACGCCGTAGGTAGTGCAGTCGTCGACGACCACCACGTTGCGCCCCTTAACGTTGCCCTCGTATTCGGAGTTGAGATGGATGGTCTGGATTTGCTCGGACGGGTCGGTACGGTCGCCCCCACCGCCAGCCGACCGCTTCGACGACGGAGTGTGTCGGATGAAGAGCGGCACGCCGCGCTTTGCCATTTGCACTCGCGACACCGTGGTGCGCAGTCGATGGGTGAAGTCGCTGAGCACCTCGGTGTCATCGTTGGCGCTTCTCGATGAAGGGTAGACACCCCACAGGAGGTTCTTCGTCTTGTCGACGTTCTCCATCAAAAGTGAGCGCGAGGTAATCGCCAGCAGCGCCATCAGCCTCGACCCACCGCCCTTGACAATGGCGGTCACCCGGTGGCCAAAGTCCGCCTGGTCCGCGGACTTGTACATGCTCGAGAGGTCGCACATTGCGCGTAGCTCGTAGTTCTTGGCCTGGCCACTGAACCACCACTGCCCCGCCCATCCCTGTGTCAGCGCGAGCGTCTCTTGCAACTGCGCAGCGTCGTTCACGCGGATGCCGAGTGCTTCTACCGGCCGCGAAGAACCCCAGCCGCCGGCGACAAGTACTGCGTCCGCGTTCTTGCCCATCTGGACATCTTCGGACTTGGTCGCCAGCACGAAAACGTCGTACGGCGCGATGTTTAACCGGGTCGCGTTCTCGCGAACGACATCCCCGGACTGGCGGCCGTAACTCTTGAGGAACTGCACCCCGGTCGCGCCGAAAGTCTGCGCAAACCACGGCGGCTGGGGGTGATTGGAGATGAGTACAACGGGCGAGCCCGCCGCGACCACGGCACCCAACGCTGCGACCAGCGCAGGGTCGGGCGCCCCGTTGCGCAGGACCGAGTCCGGCGACGAAACGACTGCGAACATCAGGAATTCCTCTTTCTCACGCCTATAGATGGCGATGCAAAAGCCCTAGAGCTCCTTGCGAGCTCATCCCTTAAAAAGCTGCTTCCAGTACTGAATTCAGGCGCTCGACGAGGTGATATAGCTTCAGCGCCGGTACTTCTGAACTATCTACATTGTCCACACTATTTACCTCGTTGTCGTCGATGACAAACGACTGGAGGTCCGATTGGAGCAATTTGGTCAGGTCCGCAAGCAGGTCGAGTCGACCTTCGCTCGCCCCGTCAGCGCTTACCGGGCGTGGCCGCGCTTCGGGCGCATCTTGTTCAATCCAGTCTTCGGCTTTGACTCGCTGGCGAAGAGCCTTTGACTTCAATTCGATGGCTGCAGACGTCTGCACGAGCTTTGCCAGGTGCAGAACCATTTCTTCTGCGACCAATCGGATTGCCAGCACCTGGTCGTGTGAACGCGGCTTCTTTCCCACGGCGACCTTGCGCTGCAGGTCGACAAGGTGCGTGTGCAGACGTTTGTAGCGAGCGTAGAAATCGCGAACCTCGCGGTCATCCCGTGCGTCGCCAAGGCTCTTCTTGAACTCCTTGGAGCCTTTCTTTGGCGGCGTCCAAAGGCCGTAAGCGCCGCCGAGGCTCTTGCCTTCGGGAAGCCTCAGGTACAGCACTATCTGGCGCTCGTAGTTTCGAGCAGTCCGAGCCGGGCTCAGCTTGTACTCGACCACGTCAACGACATGGTCGTCTTCGCGATGCAGCACAACCACGTCCGCCCGAGCATCAGACGACTGACCGTCGTCATTCGTAGCCGCGGGCGGGCCATCTGTGTTCTCAACCGGAGCTTCAGGCTCTTCAGTTGACTTGGCCGGCGCCTGCTCTTCTTCGAGGGAGTCCTGGCTAGTCGACCGGACTTCTGCAATGTCCTCGTAGCCAGGCTCCTCAGGCGTGTCGTGTGTCGCCTTAGCTTCATCGGGCACCGAAGCCGGAGAGCGAGCGTCGATGTCTGCCGCACCCTGAGCAGGCTCCACGACGCCCACCGAGCTTCGCTCGCTCGCGGCGTCATCCTCGCTGAAGAAGTCACGCGGCTGGCCTGGCTCGACGTCCGCGGTCGCTCCTTCGCGAACCACTCCTTGCGACGAAGAAGCCAGCCAATCGAACGGGCTGACGCCATCCGATTCGCTTAGCAGCGCGTAGTCTTGCTTGCCATGCAGCACGATGACGCGTCCGAGCGACGACATGGTGGTGCGAAGCAAATCCGCCCGCTCGTGCGGCGCGCCTTCAGCGATGACAAGGTTGGCCTGTACCTTGGGCTCTCGGTTCTCGCGGTCTCTTTCCGTCGGATAAGGCACGGCAAGCCAGCGTCCGTACTCCAACGAAGCGCGTGAGGCATACAAGCTGCCACCGCGAATGTCGGATTGCACCATCACCACCCCCAGAGCAAGCCCCGCCTGGGTTCGGTCCCGCTTGACGTACTGCTGCATCTGAACGCCGTGGCCAAACGGGTACTCGCTCACCAACGCTCCGCCGGAGGCAAGGATGTCCTGAGCAAGCTGGCGATGCTTTGCCGGCGCAACCATGTGCAGCCCGTGCGCGAGGACGGCCACCGTGTGCGCACGACAGTCGAGCGCCGCTTGGTGCGCTAGGCCGTCACAGCCAATGGCCAGGCCGCTCACGATGCTCCACCCTGCTTCGGCAAATCGTGAGGTGATACGGGTTGCCACGAGCATCCCGTGGTACGTGGGCTCCCGTGTGCCGATGACGGCAACGGAGCGCTGTGCGGGACGCGCGAGGCTTCCCTGGACGAAGAGAATGAACGGGTCGTCCTTGGTGCCTGCCAACAGAGTCGGGTACTCCGGGTCTACCGCCGACAGGATGCGAGCGCCAATTCTTTCTGCTGCAACCGCCTGACCTTGGGCCCAGTCCTGAGCCTCATTCCAGTTTCCGCCGGCTTCCAGAGCCTTCGCGACCTGAGTGACTCGTGCGCCAACCTGCTCCACTTTTAGAGCATCGAATCCCGGAATCGCCGCCACCTTCTTGAGCGCGGCAGGCCCTACCCCCTTGAGCTTGGACAGGGAGAGCAGGAAGAAGGTTGGCGACGAAACGATGGTCATGAGTTGGTTCAAAGGACGTCGGTATTCTCACTCAGGCCGCGCGTGGAAGAGCTGGGAAACGCCGACGAGCTCCGGACAGTCGTGCTTCGGGCTCGAGTGCCGAGCCACTTGAACGTCCAAACATCGCCTCCCAGGCCTAGCTTGCGACGTATACTGTTTTTTTGTACAGTTCTCCTCCTGCCTCACGTCGCGCACTCGGCTGAAGAGCGCGCAGGCCTTCGAGCTCCCTCGATGCTCGCCAAGCCAGCTGCGGGAGACCCTGCGCCGAGCGACGATTCGAATAGAACATCGTTGCTATACCTGCTGTCCTCAACACATCTTAGGAACTATGGATACGACAGCAACCGAGTACTGGAACTACGAAGCGGAGCCGCGCGGCCGCGTCTTGATGGGCGACCTTCACTACCTTTCCGAAGACTCGAAGGACGCCGGCCAGGCGACTGGCCTCATCGGCCACTTCGAGGGCACTCAAGTTCTCATCGACCAGAATGCGAGCGCTATACTTGCGACAACACTCATCGGGAGAAACCTGGCTATCGCCTTGCGCGTCTACACGTCGACCGGAGCGCTATGCTGGCTGTTCGCGCCCAACGACCCCGAAGCTACTCGAACCTTGTCGGCTTGGCTCAAGGCTGGCAAGGTCAAGCTGACCGCCAGGTTCGGCTCCGGAACACAAGAAGCAGAACTTGCGCTGCAGACAACCCAGGTTGTCGACAAGCTCCTCCAAAGCGAAGCTCGCGACCCTTACCAGGTTCAGAGGCTGTGCGACTTTGTCGCAATCGCTGAGAGCGACGGACTCCTGAACTCACTCGCGTTCGTGCCCATGACTCGCGCAGTCGAGAGCCAGAGGCGCCGCACATGCCTGGTCGCCAGCAGCATGGTGTCGGCCGCCTTCAAGTGTCGGAACTAGGAACATTCTTGTCTTCATTCAGCGAGCGACACACTCTGATGTGTCGCTCGCTTCGTTGCGTGCTCCGCGGCTCGGTAGCCTCAGCAGCTCCATACGCCGGCGCGTTAGTTCGGCATCTCGCTTGGGTCTAGGTTCTCGCTGTAACTGCACGACGGTGTCTCGCGGTAGCCCGTACATCCCCAGAATTTCTCGCCCGTGCGGCCGTTGGTGCGGATGCGCATCGCTCGTGTGCACCGAGGACACTCCTTCTTGATGAGCGGCTCGGTGTGCTTGCATGGGTCGTCCTCGTCAAAGAATCCAGAGCACCCCCAGAATCGGTCGCCGGATACCTTCGACCTCCTGACCTTCATCGGCCGGCCGCACATGACACACTGACGCTCGTCCTCCATGATGGAGACGGTCTTTGCAATCGCCAGCCCCATGACCTTGGAGGCACCGGCTCGCGCGCAGAGCTCCTGAGCCCGTTCCAGCGTTGAACCAGTCGTGATGACATCGTCGATGACGAGCACGTACTTGCCGGCCAGGTCAGCTGCTCGGTTCTCGTTCAGTTGCAAAGCTCGCCGCGATTCAAACGAGCGGTCTGCGCGTCCGAGGTTCTTCTGGCTCAGGGCGTCGTCCACGAAGTAAAAGGCATCCGGGATGAACTCGGGCTTCGGGTCATCGTCCTCCATCATCACCCGCATCTCCTCGAGCAGCCGCTCCAGGCGCGGGTCCTTGCCCTTCTTTCCGGGGATGACCGTCAGGACGTCGAAGGGATGCTTGTCTTCGAAGGCGAACTCCGGACCCTTGCGAACCACATGCACCAGCATCTGCACCCAGTGCGGTGGAATAGCAAAGACTGCTTGCTCTTCCTTCTTGACGATTTCCCGTGAGAGCGCGTGGTGGTCGTGAAGCCACGCCGTGGTGGCGGCCTTCTGACTGAAGTAGCGGCCCAAGCAGAACGAGGTCATCTCGTCTTTGATGGTCACCACGTTGGCGGACAAATCGAGCGGCAGGAAGTACACCTGCTTGCGCTTGTAGTCGGCCGTCTGCAGTTCAGCGCAGCGCTCTGCGAACAAGGCGTACTCCTCCGGGTCGGAGACGTAGTCCAGCAGATACTTCGACGACATCTCGAGCGCAGGAGCCATCGAAACGGCTTTGCGCGTGGCCCAGGAAGGCATGACCGGTGTGATGCCGGCATGGTAGGCGGCGACATGGTCATGGTTCTCGTCGCCAACGTACAGAATTTCGGGCGAGGCCTTGAGCCCCAGGTTCTTCAGAGCGAGCTGCAAACCCTTCGGGGACGGCTTCATCCCGTCGGCCTTGACATCACTGTAGGTCACGACAGTGTCGAACGTGTCGGTCAGGCCGAGGTGCTCGAAGACGCGCTTGACGTAGCCAGCCCCAGAGTTGGTCACGACGCCGAGCAGTACACCCTGCTCACGCAACGTCTTCAAAAGCGCCGGAATCGGCTTGTAGAGCCGGACCTTCTCCATCGTTTCGGCATTGAGGTCGTCGTACCTCATGGACTCGCGCAGCTCACGGATGCTCTCCGTGTTCGCGAGGGTGTTGTCCAGGTCAAACAGAACCGCTGGAACCATTTTCCTCTCTCCCTTCGCGCCCTGTGGGCTTGCTTGTTAGCAGCCGATTATGGCCACGGTCGAGCAGCGGGGAAAGTGGCTCCGCGCGCGGGTAGCAATGGCAGTACGCGTCCGAGCCGCACCCCACGAGCAAGGCGGCTGCAGCAAGCGCCATGCGTCGTCGGCGCCGCCGCTCAGCGAGCATGGAAAGGACTGCCAAGGGGCATGGCCGTTCCACGCTCGAGACGCGCCTACGCGAACACTTCCAGGACTAGCCAAACAGGCTCTGCACGTCGCCGAAGGACTTCAAGGTTCTCCATGAGGATGTCGGAGTCGCCGTTCCTCAGAAAGCTACGCGCCGCGTCTTGGGCCGCCCTCCATGCAATCTGCGGGATAGCCGAGCCCGCGCTCAGGCGCTTGACCCCAAGCTCACCAAGCTGGGTCGCACCCGGCAGACCGCCCCAGGCCATGACGATGAGAGGCAGCGTCAAGCCGGCGACCACGGACTCGATAGCAGCAGGTCTGCGAAGACCTGGCACGAACAAGCCATCCGCGCCAGCAGAGGCGTAGAGGTCACCGCGACGAATGGTTTCGGCGACTTGCAAGTCGGCCGCCACGAGCGACGACAGGACGACGTCGGTACGAGCGTTCACGAAGATGTCCATGCCGTGCTTGGCGAGCGCGTTCCTGATGACCTCCAGCTTGGCAGCCAACATCTGCGGCGGGTCGCGGCCGTCTTCGACGTTGATGCCGGCCGACCCCGCGTCCACAAGCCTCAACACGAGGTCAGCAGCGGCTCTCGGGTCGTCGGAATAGCCGTTCTCGATGTCCACGGAGACGAGCACCTTCACTACGCGCGCGATGCGCGCAGCAGCCCGCAACGCCTCCTCAACTAGCAACGCCCGACCGTCTTTGTACCCAAGCACCCAAGCGACGCCAGCGCTCGTTGTTGCGATGGCGGAGGCACCCGCGCCTTCGAATAGCAACGCCGTCGCGGCGTCCCAAGCGTTGGGAAGGATGAGCGGATACGTGGTCTCGTGCAGCTCGCGGAATATTTCGACTCAGGGGTCGCAAATGTGTTTCCTCAAGGGCGGATTGCGGTCAAAGCGGCCGACGCCGACGACTCAACATATCGCGAGCCCTCGATAGCGCAAAGCCACCGACGAGGTAACTATCAGGCCGTGCCCACTATGTGCGAGCGCGATGGCTAACTTAAGGACTAGGAGCGGGTTGGTCTTGCGGACGACGGCTCAATCGCTGGTCCCATCAGGCGCAGGCGGAATGTAAAATCGACACCGAGTCCTGCGGCTTCTACCTTGGTGAGGGAAGGCAAATGGAGTTCACATGAATGCGCAGATAGCTATCTGGCAGAAAACGAGCTCGGCGTAGTCCTCTTAGTTGGCTTTGATGGACATTGGCAAATCTCACTCGAGTAGAGTCATCCACTCAGCGCTACGCCGTGATGCGCCTGAAGGAAGCACGGTAGTCGACGGGCTCCAGGTGAACGTGCCGCTCGATATCACCACGCAGCATGTAAAGCGATGGCTCGGCGCGGAAATCAAATACTCGATAGAGGAAGAACGAGTCGCCGACTTCCTTCGAGAACTCAAGCTCGTTTCGGCTGACGATGAAGGCGGTCGCGTGGGGACCGTTCGTCGTCTTCACTTCAATGAACCGCTGCGCCGCATCGTCTGTTTCACAAGAGAGGATGTCGTAGCCCATCCCGTCTCCCAGTTGGTCAGCCACCCAGCTGACCTTTTCAAGCAGGTCACCCCGCCCCGCATGGGACAGGCGGTGATGTTCGTAGGAGAGCACCCAGTGCTCACCCCGGCGACCAAGTTGGCGGTTTGCCTCGTCCCGCCCGGCGTAGTCCACCTTGCGAGGCAGACGAGGTCGAGCGAGCACATCCCGCTGACGCACAACATCCTCAAGCGGAGGCGGGTCGCTGAGCACGGCGAGAAAGGTTCTCTGCGCCGGAGTCTTAACTTCCTCAAGCGCATCGACAACTCGGTGCAAGCTCTCGGTATTTTTCGAGAGGTATTCTTGCACCGCCTGCCGAAGGAGCAACTGCGCGTTGCCAAGCGGCTTGTACCCGCGAACAAACGGCAGACCCAGGCCACTGAGAACAGCGCTGACGTTCTGATACTTCCGCTCAACCGAACCCTTGCTCCGGGCGTTCAAGAGCTCACGCAGCTCCGCGTTGAACACGGTCTTTGTGTAGGGCTCCTGCCGAGCTTCGTGCGAGAGCATCCTGAAGTAGGACTCCACAGTCGCATCGACCTCATCTTGAGTCCAATCCTCTCCGATGCGAACGGTCTCGAAGCGGAGTTTGTGGAGCAAAGGGACAACCGTCGCTTCGCCTCCAGAAAAATCGGACGCCTTGAGCGTGCCCTCCTGGGGATGCTCAAGCCCAAAAGCAACTCCGACAATCGCCTTGGAGTCGCATTGCACACCTGTCCGAGGGTCGATGACTAAGTAGTCTCGGGCGCGCTTGTAGCCATAGGCCGCGAGGAACGCATCTCTGCCCAATTGGACAAAGAGGTCCATCGCGCGCTGCACAGCCTTTCGACTGCGCAGTCTTGAGAGCTCTGCCGCCACACCCTGCCCCTAAAGAAGTGTTGGTGTCATACCTGCAGCACAAAGCTGCAGAGCCCCGGCACGTGCCAAGGCTCTTGGGGCTCGGTCAGTCGGCCTTCGGCGCTTCCGAAACGGGAGCGTCAGCCTTCGGCGCTGCACTCACCTTCTTGGCCGCAGCCTTGCGAGGGGCGGTCTTCTTGACTGCCGGAGCCTTAGCCGCGGCAGACGCCTTCTTGGCCGCGCGCTTGACCGTCGTAGCGGCCTTCTTGGCCACGGCCTTGGTCTTGGTCGCCGCGCTAGAGACCTTCTTCGCGGCAGCGCCCTTCTTGGCAGCGGCTGCCTTCTTCGCGCCAGCGGCACGCTTAGACGGCGCTGTCGTCTTCGAATCACTCGCGGGCTTGGCACCAATGAGGAAGGCAGTGCGGTCCTTCGCCGATGCCAACCAGGCAGGCGCGCGTCCGAATCCGGACCAGGTCGCGCCGGTCTTGGGGTCGCGGTACCGCGCCGCGCCTGCACCCGCACGCTTCGCAGGCGCAGCCTTCTTGCCGACGACGGCCTTCTTGACTGCAGAAGCCCGGCGAGAAATCCCTTCAGACAGATGTTCCAGCGTGACGCCCAGCTCGCCCATGAGAGCTCGCACCTTGCCCACCGAAGCCTTTGTTTGCTCGTGAGTCAGGCGAGCAGCCTTGGCTTCAAGGGCGGCAATTTGCTTCTTGATGGAGTCAACTGTCAGTTTGGCCATGGTGTCTGTGGAAGAAAGGAAGGGGCTTGCAGTTTATCCCCCTATTCCCAATCGGCGACCACCTAGACCTGCGCCTCACAGAGACTGGGCTCCGGACAGCGCACCGCTTGCGCCAGAGAACTGGCCATAGTCAAACGTCGCAGACACGACATGGAGTTCCTCAAGCTGCTGTGCGAGCAACGTCTTGAAGCCGGTCCACATCTCGTGGAGGGCATTCTCGATGGGTGACGATGCGAGGGATGCGGTGCTGCTCGCAACTAGATTTGGTGTGTTCATTTCAATGTGCTCTTTTGGTCAGTGGATGGCGACTGGCGCCACAGTGTGGAGAATCTTTCGCTTGGCGTATAGGAACCCATTTTTCTTCCGGATGTCAAAGCCGGCCGCAACAAGCATCCCCTGAAACGCAACGCTGTCGACGTCTCGGATGTGAAGAGTCGTCGCACCCGCGAGATGGCCATACAACTGGGCCACCAGCACCATGAGGTGCACGAGTCGCCCCGAGACATCTTCGTCTACACCCACGAAATCAGACTGGGTGCGATGAACCGTCAGCGTCTTGGACTTGGAACTGCCTTTGCTAGCAATCAGCGATACGACGGGCCAACGCGGCCGGTCGCGGTGGACGACAGTGACGCGGAGTGCATAGGTGCGCCGCGAGGTCGTCTTGAGGAGACGCGCGCCCCTTTCGTCAAAGTAGTCGCCGTCCGCGTCGACGAGTTCGCGAACAAAATAGTCCTTTGCTGCATAGCCCAAAGCGGCCTCGACAGGCGCGAAGACGATGGCGGTTTGAATGCAACGGTCAGAAAAGTGAAGTTTTTGGCTGAAAGACATGGCTGGAGCTGTGAAAAGAAGATGCACAGCCCAGTAAAGGTCAACGACTTATATCGGCGGCCCTAAAAGTTCCCGTCCCCTTTACCTTTAAGGCGCCTGCCGGCGACTTTCCTTGCCCCAGCCAGAGAGATGGAATGACACAGACCCACCAGCCCCTCACCCGGAAACAGCTGTACGAGCTCGTCTGGACGGAACCGATGGTCAAGGTCGCGGCGCGCTACGGTGTTGCTTCCACCTATATGACTCGTGTATGCGTCGAGCTTCGAGTTCCGAGGCCGCCAACGGGTCATTGGTCAAAGGTCGAGTTTGGCAAAGCATCGCCGGCGCCTCCGCTGCCGCCCGCACGGGACGGCGACACCACCGAATGGCATCCCGGAACGGTCCTAACCACCCCTGCGCGTCCAGCGGTCAAGAGACCTCGGGCCACGCGGCCGAGGGATGAAGCCTCGACGGATGCCGCAGGCGCACGTTCAGCCAAGCAACCTTCGGTTCACGCGCTCCTCGTGGGCGCCAAGCCGAATCTCCTCAAAACCCGGAGGCCGGAGAACGGCTTGTTGAGGCCCTTTAAGCGTCACCTGGTAGACATCGTCACGTCAGAAAAGGGTGTCGACCGAGCGCTCGAAGTGGCCAACCTGCTCTTTCGCGCGCTGACGAAGAGCGGCCACCCTGTTGCCGCTGGTGAAGGCTACGCAAGGCGACCTCAGTTGGACGAGCGGGAGGCGCCGAATCGCCAGCGCTACCACCACTACTTGTGGTCGCCTGACAGGCCGACCGTCACGACGGTGGGCGAGACCGAGTTCGGACTGACCATCTACGAGACGACAGAGTCCGTCGAGACGGTCTACATTGGCAGCAGCAAGTACGTCCCGGTTCGAGACCTTTCCGCCGCCGTCCTCGCCAGGCTACAGGGGCCGCATCATTGGCGCCACCATGATGACGTCCCCTCAGGCAGATTCGGCGTTCAGGTATACGTCCGCGGGATGCGCGTGACTTGGGTCAAGCAATGGCGAGAAGCCAAGGCTGGGGAGTTCGCCTCGCTGGTCTCTGGAATCATCGAGACGCTTGAGGCTGCGGTTCCGGAATTGGCGGTTCAACACGCGGAGGCCACGCGCAAGGCCGAGGAGGAGC
>OUMG01000013.1_pt1 | contig 24077 bp, 25 predicted proteins | sample 1694931 | NCBI WGS metagenome assembly OUMG01 (sample SAMEA3914864, study PRJEB12502) | metagenome | biome: forest; material: soil | place: USA | collected 2012-03-12 | depth 0.3 m | reverse complement strand
TCGGCGAACCCCAGCTCGTAGCCACGCTCGGTCATCCCGTTGATGATGCGGTCGTAGTACTTCTCCAAGCCACCTTTGCGCCGCCACGCCGCCATCGCGCGCCGCAGCCCATCGGCCTCGCCCGGCGTGAAGCCGGCGGCGATCATCGATAGCTGCATCACCTGCTCTTGGAAGATGGCCACGCCCAGGGTGCGCTCCAACGCCGTCTTCAGAGCCTCCGACGGGTAGCTGACGGGCTCCAAGCCTTGCCTTCGGGCCAGGTAGGGGTGAACGGCGCCGCCTTGAATGGGGCCCGGGCGTACCAGCGCCACTTCGATGACCAGGTCGTAGAAGCACCGTGGCTTCAACCGCGGCAGCATGCTCATTTGTGCCCGGCTCTCGATCTGGAACACCCCCACGGTGTCCGCCTTGCAGATCATGTCGTAGGTGATCGAGTCCTCCGCCGGGATGTCCTGCATCTCGAACCGGTAGCCCTTGCGCATGCCGATGAACTCGAGCGATTTGCGGATCGCTGTGAGCATCCCGAGGGCCAGCACATCCACCTTCAGGAGTCCGACGGCGTCCAAGTCGTCCTTGTCCCATTCGATGACCGTCCGGTTGACCATGGACGCATTCTCGATCGGCACCATGCGGCTGAGTGGCCCCCGTGTCAGCACAAAGCCTCCGGTGTGCTGAGACAGGTGCCGCGGAAAACCCATCAACTGCGACGTCAGCTTCATCAGCTGCTTGACCCGCAATTCGTCAGTCGAAAGCCCGGCTTCCTCGATCCGCTCGGGTTTGACTTCTTTGCCGTCCCACCATTGGTGGTTGGACGTCAAGACATCGAGCGTCTCCGCCTCAAAGCCAAGTGCCTTGCCCACATCCCTCATGGCGGACTTGGGCCGGTAGCTCACGACTGCGGCCGTGAGCGCTGCCCGATCGCGGCCGTATTTGGTGTAGAGGTACTGGATCACCTCCTCGCGGCGCTCGTGTTCGAAGTCGATGTCGATATCGGGCGGCTCGTTGCGTTCCTTGCTGATGAATCGCTCGAAGAGAACGCTCATGCGCGCCGGGTCAACCTCCGTGACGCCGATGCAGTAACAGACGACCGAATTCGCGGCGCTGCCCCGTCCCTGGCAAAGGATGTGTTGCGAGCGCGCGAAATTGACGATGTCTGCGACGGTGAGGAAGTAGTGCTCGTACTTGAGGTCGGCGATGAGCTCGAGCTCATGCTCGATCTGGGCCTGAACCTTGGCAGGCATGCCGTCAGGCCACCGCCGCCCTGCCCCTTCATAGGTCAGCCGACGCAGGTAGCTCGTAGGCGTCTCCCCAGGAGGAACGACCTCATCCGGATACTGGTAGCGAAGCTCGTCCAGCGAGAAATCGCACCGAGCGGCCACCTGCAGCGTCTCCGCCAGGAGATCTTCTGGATACGTCTGAGCGAGCCGGAGCCGGGTACGCAGATGGCGTTCGGCATTGGGCTGGAGATCCAGCCCACACTCGGTGAGCGGCCTACCGAGCCGGGTTGCCGTCATGACGTCCTGGAGCGGCTTGCGAGACCGCACATGGAAGTGGACGTCGCCGGCGGCCACCAGTGGGATGGCGGTGGCCGCGCTGGCGTCGCGCATCCGATACAACCACGCTTCATCATCGAGTTGGCGAAGCAGCTCGACACCGAGCCAGCATCGGCCAAGGAAGTTCTGCAGCACCCAGTGCGCAAGCGACGCGAGCTGCTCGGGCGACGTTCCGCGCTGTGGAAGGGCCACGACCACGCAGTCATCAAGCTCGGCCGGATCGATGTCCTCGAAGTCCAGCCGGTACGTTCCCTTCTCGCTGGTGCGACGCAGGCGAGTGATGAACTGACAGAGGTTTCCGTAGCCATTCATGTTCGTGGCCAGCACCAGCAAACGGAACGGTGCTTCCCACTGCACTTCGAACTGTGAGCCCAAGAGCAGCTTCAACCCAACCTGCTTGGCTGTGCCATGCGCGCGCACGACGCCGGCCATCGAGCATTCGTCGGCGATCGCCAGCGAGGAATAGCCCAGCGCCTTGGCGCGCTCCACGAGCTCTTCGGGCTGACTCGCCCCTCGCAGGAACGAAAAGTTCGACAGACACAGCAGCTCTGCGTACTCAGGAATTGTGGGCACATCGTTCCTTTAGGCGAAAACGCCTTGGAGGTACCAGGCGGTAGCCTCGTTGCCCAAGCGCTCTTGGAAGATCCAAAGCACCCCCGCGTGCGAGGACACGGCCAACCAGTAGTCGCGCTGCACGTTGCGCGTGCGCTCCGCACCTCCTTCATCGACGCGATCCCACCAGCCACTTTCGATCCGATGCGGCCCTGTCAGCAACTGCAAGGGCCCCTGATACATCGGGAGGTCTGCCCGGCAGTGCAACTTGAGCGGTTCGGCAAAGACCCAGGTCGGTTGCGGTGTGCTGACCATGCGTGCGCGTTTGCGCGGTTGAGGCTTAGGTGCGGGTTGCCAGTGCGCCATCCACTCCATGCGATGGTCTTCCTGAGCGACAGGCCGTAGCACTCGTTCGGGCCCCAGACGCGCAGCGAGTCGCTCCAGCACCAGGCCGAGGGACTCCCCTGCGTCCACCGTGTCGGGCAGCAAAGATGCGCTCATCTCCTCCAACGCCTGGACGTCGTCTGCGCGGAGTTCCAGGTCTCCTACCGGCGCCTCGAGGGTCACTTTGGCTAGGTTCTCGGCGAGGAGACGGCAGAGGTGCTCAACGTCGCGCATCGGGCGCGCGGTACGAACCTGCAGCTGGCCCCAATCGGAAACGTGCTTGGCCCGCATCGAATCGTGCGCCCAGCGCAGCGTGAACCCGGTGGTTCCGCAATGGCGCGCCGCGAGCCAGCCACACATCTGGAGGACGAGACGGCGCGCTCCGAAAAGCAAGGCCGGGGCGAGTTCGACTCGCGACATCAGCTCGAGCCTGCTTGAGAAGGTGTCTGGCAGCGAAACCCACGAATGGACTTCCGCTTTGAGCCCGTAGGCTTGGTCGAGCGCCCCTAATAATTCCTTGTCGAATCGCCGGCTGATGCCGCCTCGAGGCAGCTTACGAATGTCACCGAGCGTCCGGCAGCCGAGGCGGGACAGCGTTGGCTCATGGGCGTGGGTCGCATGCAGCGTATCCATCGAAAGGTCGTCCAGGAGCTCGGGCAGCGGACGCTTGAATCCGTTTTCGATGCCCGAGCGCGCCAGCGCGACTGCTGCCAAGCTGTTGTCAGCCCACGCAACCGCGGTCACCCCCAGCTCCGCCGACTCCCGGCGGACACGCCTGCGCAGGGCTGGTTTGCCGCCAAACAGACGCACCGAAGCCTCAACTTCCATCACCACGGCGTCTTCGAAGGCGGCAACCCGGGGCGTGAATTGCAGCGCCCAGATTGCGACGCCTTGAACGGCGTCAGGAGACGGAGACGTGGTGTCGGCGGTGTTCGGAGGAAGAAGCGCTGCCCAAAGCATCGGCAGTTATCCCGCGACGAGAGGAAACGGTGCTCGGCTTTCGTAGCCGAGGCGTCAGAACGGCTTCGATGCCCGATGGGATCGAATCGAGCACCACGCAGCCATCGTGAGTCGCGCCGCGGCGCTTGATCACCCGGACATTGACGTGCCAGTCCACGTCGAAGCTGGCCAAGACCCGTAGAGGAGCGGCTGAGGCCTCATTGCGGGCGCTTTCAGGACGAAGAAGGAAGACGGGGCCATCACAACCTTGTGAGGCCACCTGGAGCCGCCGAATCTGCTCTGGACGAGCCTGCGGCAGCCATGAAAGCACGGCGCCGCCGGCGTTGGCTCGAACCAGCTGCTCCGTGGCCCAAAGACGTTCCGCTGGTGCTCCGACGTCAATCCAAACCAAATGGCGCTCATCGATGCCCGCTTGAGCCAGACCGGGCAAGTGCGGTCGTTTGGGCGGACCGACGACGATGATGTCCCGCTTCTTGGAAACGATGGCCGACAACGATGGCGCCAAGAGCCGCCACTCCAGCAAGGAGGGCTGCGCGCAGAGCACCTCCGTGAGGTTGCGAAGAGGCCACCCTCCTCCTGGAAGCTCAGCGTCGAGCCCGTCCCAGCGAGAGCTGATCGTCGCAAGGGTCGAGCTGCCAAGCTCGCAGCCATGCCAAAGCGCAGCCGCCACTGCTGGCGGTAGCTCGCCTGCGGGGAGGATTGGCTTGAAAGGTGGGGCTTGCGGATGAGCTCCCGACTCATCTGCCCATCCAAATGCGGTGTGGCTCATACTGTTGTTACGTACAGTATATGGGCAGCGATCGCGCCGACGGTGACCGAATTCGTGATCTCTTGGTGATTGCGCGTTGCCCTTAGGTGAAGACCCGCCTATCAAGCTTGGCCGTTCGCCCTGCGAACGAACGGACTGAGGAACAGACGCGCGTCGACTGCGTGCCGCCTAGGTGAATTGGCGACGTCTGCTCGAGTTCGGGCCAGCGATAAGCACTCCAAAACCGGCTGTCGCCAAGACTACCGACCAAACTGCCTATGAGGACGCCGAACGCCACCGACCCGCACGGGGGTGCACGCCTCTAAGCCGTTGGCAACTCTAGCGCGTTGCCAGTACCGCTCGGACGCTGCGATCTTCACTCGTGGGTTCCCGCGCTCAATCACCTGGTGCGCGATGGCGAGAGACACACCTCAAGCCAGCAACTTTCTTCTTGAGCTAAGGCTTTGTTCCGTACCAGCCCCAGGACAGCATCTTCTTGGGAGATTCGGGGTCATCGAGCGTGCGCAGGTCGCAGCGCCAGTCCTGAAAGAACGGCAGTGCCGCGATCTCTGAGTGCACTTCCTCGAAGCAATCAAGTGACAGGTGGTCAGCCGCCAGCTTGAGCAGAGCGGTCACGCCGATCACGTTCGCCGTTGGCACTCTGACGCCCTCGAGTATGTCGTCAAGCTTCCCGATCTCAGGAGTGTTCGGAAACATTCCGGCAGAGCGTTGGTGCAGCAAGCCGTTGTCGAACTGGGCATGGAAAATTGGGTGGCGTCCGCGAGCCCCCCTGAAATCGTAGTCGTACCGAATGCCCAGAAGGGTCTTCCACTTCGTATCGACTGGGAGGTAGTAGCCCATTCGAACCGTCGAGTATGAAAGATGGCTCGCTTCACCACTCGGCGGGATCGTGTCCGGCTTATAGGTATCGCGTGACTCCAGAAGCACGCAGATCCTCGGTTCGCGCGGGTTCGCATCGTTGTCGCTTCGGTCGCGCGGCAGGCGCTCGACTCGCAGCGCCCCCACGACTTCGACACCATTGCCCTTCGGCTTCGCAACGAAGCACTCGCCGCCATCCATCAGCGGCCTCAAAGTGGCCACCCGGGTTGCATGACGTTGAAATCCCAGGAACGCCTTGCGGTAGGCAACGTTGGCGTTGTTCGCCAACTCAGGCAAAGAGATCAGCGGCATCTCAGGTCCCGATCCATGGGCCGAGCTTTTGATAAATCGACTTCGTCAGCCGGGCGAGATCGGCGCCAACTGGAAACCAATGCACCCGCCCCGAAGAGTTCTTCGCACTGATCGGCTGATTGAGTGCGAGACAAAGGTATCCGGCGTGCAGCTTGTTATCGACCGAACACGGGCAATACCGTGCCTTTTTGATTTCTCTCTTCGTACAGAGCTGAAGCCCTGTGGTCACACGCTCCTCGTTCAAGATGTCGTCGAGACGATGACGCCACCACAACGGCTCAGCTGCGCCCTCGAACGGGAGATCCTTGTAGCGAGCCTTTTCGAACAAGGCCTTGATGTCGCCTCGCTTGAAGTCGTCGGGATGGATGTCCAAATAGCTGGCCGTCCCCACCTCGTTGACGAGTGCGCCCGGGTAGGCCATCACCAAATCGACGAGCCAAACCCCCATGGCGACCTTAAGCCGACGCTTGACCTCATCGTTAAGCTTCGGCGCAGTCTTGGTCTTCGACGTCGGCAGGAAGTTCAGGATCTCTGCGATCGCCGTCTGGTCGCCGCACGCCAGGCTGTCGAGATGCGCAGCCACTTCTGGAGCATCAAGAACGCTCGCAAGCAGAGCGCCGGGCGACATCGATCGCATCTGGCTGGGCTTGTTCGTGGGGGCTGCGGCGAATTCAGTGATCCGGCGCTCCAACTCCACAAAACCATGAGCAAGCCTCGCGACTTCGTCGCCCCAACCCTTGTCGCCCTTGACAAGCTCGATCAGTCCGTTGCCAGGAATACGTTGAATGGGATCTGTCAGCGTCTTCAGCCTCTTGCGGTAGCCGGCGACTGGATGACCTAGCTGACGGGCCGCGGCGGAGACGGCGGCCTGAGAAAGGCCTCCCCACTTTTTCGAGGACAGATCGTGGTCCGTCACGATCAGTACGAGATCTTTGGCGTAGTCGCTGGCCTGAATGACTTCAGCCAACTTCTCCTCATAGGTGCCCTGCTTGTCCGGAGGCGGAACGTCGAGTTCGAAGACCCGCAAATCGATCTCGGGATGTTTGTCGATTTGCTTCTTGAGCGCAGTCGCAACACTGTCCGTATCTTCGAACAGAAGAACGACCGGCTTCGGGTTACTTGGCATTCTCTTTCCTCGGAATCATTATGTGTATGCAGGTCACGAACCCCGGCGAAGGATCGTCTACCACCACCGTGCCACCGACCCGCTCAGCGAGGTCGCGCACCAATGCCAAGCCGAGGCCCATGCCTGAGCCGAGAGGGCTATTCACACGCGAAGTGGTCGTGAAGAATGGATCCCAGATTCGCTCACGAAGTTCAGGCGGGATACCGGAGCCTGTGTCCTGTACGGTCAGGTGGTGTCTTCGCTGATCGTTCCACGCCGAGATTGCGATCGTCTTGGGAAGTGCCTGGTTGGTCCGCGCCAAGATCGCCTTGGCCGCGTTCGTGTAGAGATTGAGAATCAGCGCGCTGTAGAGCGCCACAGGAATCGCCGGAACCTCAACATCGTCCTCGCACAGAATCTCCGTGTAGATCCCTCGGCTCTCAGCAACATGCGAGAAGTTCTCCTTGATCCACTCAATTTGTCCAGACGCGTTAAACGGTCGGACGTTGTCCAGCCGCAATGAATCGGTGTACAGCCGCGTGTAGCGGATGTAGCCGTCCAGGTTTGAGCGACATGCAGTCAGCACATCCAGCTTCTTGGCCAGCGTAGGGTGCTTGCCCGAAAGCTCACGGACTTCGTCGATGACGTCGTCGAGCGAGAGGAAAAGTCGCTCAGCTTCGTGGGTCATGAAGCCGGCCACAACGCCCATACCAGCTGCGATCTCGAGACGTTGACGAGCGGCCCGGTCGTACTCTTCTTGCTGAACCAGCCGAGTCGAAAGGTGGCTGAAGTGTTGAACCAGTGCAGCCTTCTCTTCGGCCGCGAGTCTCGGATCGGCCTGAATCGCCGCAGCCGTTTCTGCCAGATCGGAACGAAGGGATTCACGAGCGGTGTCGGCACGTTCCTCTTCGAATCGGAGCTGCCGACGCTTGTCGACGGCCGCCAGATACTCAATGCCCCCGCGAACGACATCAACGAGGCTCTGATAGCCGGCGTTGAGCAGGAAACCCTCGCGATCCATTGCCGGAACCAGGTCTTCTTCCTCCGGGTTGTCCGAGGCTCGCGAAGAGACGTAAACGTAACCGACCAGCTGAGACGTCGCCGCCAAGTTCAGCGCTGGATTCAGCTTCGGCTTCATCTGCTCGCCCTGCTGGATCGACCAGTTCTCCTCCGAGATCGGAGACCGCCAGTCCCGCCTGTTGTGCGAGCCATCCTGGTTCAGGTAGAGCCAATCGTCGTCATTGAACCCATACGGTTGGATTCGAAAGCCGTTGTCGACGACCCCGATCCCTGAGTTGTCCTTGAGCCAGTCCCAGATCTGTGTCCGCAGCACCTTCGCGCCAAGGAAGGCATCTTTGCGCTTGGGCGTGAATGCAAAGTCGGCGTGCATCCCTCGCTTGAGGGAATTCGGGTAGTCCAGCTCTACATCGAATGTCTCACCGTCGTCCCCGAACCGTACCGTGTACTTAAGGACGCGTCCGACGAGGGAGATCGTGACTCGGGCCCAAGCGTAGGCGAGCACGCTCGCGGCGATGTCCGTGGTTCCTTTCGGCAGGGTATCGAAGTTGACGAAGTCGATCTGGAATCCAGGATCGCCCGAAGCCGCCATCGCGCGCTTGACATCGAACGGTCCGCCATCGAACGCAGCCATGGGGCTGGCGATTCTGAGAACGCGAGTCAGCAGCGACTTGTCAACCGTCTCCACCATGTTCTGCTTCAGTCGCCAGACTAGGAGCTGCGTTCCCGTCGGATGATCGTCTGCGACGCGTGACACGCGGTACGCGACCATCGCATTGTTCAGGCTGCCAGCCTTGTCAAGCCGTCGCCAGTCGAACACGGCCTCGAGTGCGTAGCACTTCTTGGACACTGGATCCCGGCTGATCGACTTGAGCTTGAGCGCGGCGCCAAGAAAGCGGATAGCGAAGCGCCCGATCCCCTTCTGTCCTGTGACAGGCCGGCGATATCGCGGCGTGAACGACGCCTTCTTGCTCCCAGTCGCAATGCGCATCCAGCGTTGCCTGAAGTCGTCCTCCGACATGCCGTTGCCGTCGTCTTCGATGCGAAGAGCCGTCTGACCACGGAACGAGCTCAGGATGACCTTGCAGCCCCTCGCCTCGGAGTCATTGGAGTTCTTGATCAGTTCAAGCAGCGCCACCTGGGGCGAGGCAACCAGTCTTTCGCCAAGTTCCTGCAGGAGGCGCGCTTCTACCTCGAATGCAATCGATGTGCTGTGGCTTTCCTCGGTCTTCTCGGCGCTCAGTACAGCGACTGCGTCACTCATGCCTTGTTACCTGAGAGTTCGCTAACCAGTGAGTTGAGTATCGCATTCATCTGATGAACCTCGATCTTGAGAAACCCGGTGGACAGAGGAACGACTCGGGACGACAGATCCATCACAGACACTTTGTCGAAGATCGCCTTGGCCATCCCTGCCCGTTCGCAGTAGATGCCGTGGATCCCGCCAACGTGAATCGCGCCGATATCGTTGCGAAACATCTTTGGCGCCACAGTCGATTTGAAACCCGATGCATACAAGATATGCGGCGCGCGCGGCATCGGAAACCTCCACCACTCTTTGCGCGACCTACAGGTGTAGTTCGTTCGAACTGCCTTGTCGATCGTCGCCAGATAGGCCGTCAACGCAGCGGACGGCGCGCCCACTGTGTTGATCAACCAGCAGGGCCTGCCGGCGTTGACATACTCTGTTCGGAAGAGCGCTTCTGACAGAGTTGACTGTTCCGCTACGAGGTGACGAAATGTTGTCACGGCCGGCACGACGTCAACGTGCTTTTCGAGCCGATACTTGATGCGCAACTCTTCCGTGAGAACGAAGGCGTCTTGGCCGCCGGGACTAAGCCCGCGGATCGCACGAGTTTGCGTCTCCGCTTCCTCGTAGTCGAGCCGGCGCTCTGACGAGCGAGTGACGTTTCGCAGGGGCTTGCTGGCCAGCCCTGGATCGACGTCGTGGTACTTCCATCGCGGCGACTTCGCTGCCTTGTCGATGATCGCGATGCAGGCAGTGGTCAACACGCGCTCAAAGCCGGCGTCATGGAGGTGGTAGATGTCTACCCCCCACCGATGATCCGAGATGAACTTGCGAAGAGCCGCGCTGGCCGGTCGGCTGCACCACTCGTATGGCACAACCAAAGCGACGAGCCCATCGTCGGCCACGCAGTCGAGCGCCAGCCACATGAAGTAGACGTACGCGTTGCTGCGCCCGTCCGAAACATAGCCGTCAATCTCTTCAAGGCGAGCCTCAGTTTTTCTCAACCAAGTTGGACTGAGGTCATGGTGCCGAACGTAGGGCGGGTTCCCGATGCACGCGGAGAATTTGCCCGTGAGTCCTGCAGCGGCGAACGCGTCCGAAACCTCGACTCGAACTGCCTCAGGCAGCCTGCCAGTCGGCGCTCGCGAAGGGTCAACCTCGTAGCCGAGGTAGCTGTCCCACTGTCCAGAGCCAGAAAACCGTGCGTCGCCGCAACCAAAATCCACCACGCTGCCTGCGTTGGGACGCCGCTCGTTGACCAAGCGCCAAGTCAGCTCGACGATTTTCGATGGGGTATCAACCTGGCATCGTGACAGATACTCAGCGTCGTCCTCGTGGACGTCGACGTAAGGTTGTACAGGGCGCTCTTCTCTTGCATCCACGATTTGGCCGGTTTTCTCAGGGTGTTGGATCAGTCGAACTCTAGACTTCCGTCGACGATACAAAAGCGGGCGCGAAGCGCCCTTCTATTATGACCTGCCAAACCGATAAGGTCCAGATCTCGGCCGAACGATCGCCCGGCGCGGGCTGAGCCCACGAAATCGCCTGCGAGCCCTCCAACAGTGACGCCCATGCCCAGCGACCCCGCTATCTGGTTTGCCAGGGGTCATGGCCCAACAGCAGACCCGGCCCATAGCCCCATACTCCAGCGGGGGAGGCTCACAAAGTGAGCCTGGCCAGTTCCGCCGTCTGCCATCCACGCAGGGTGCACCCATGATGGAGGCGAGCTGAACTCGATATTGGACGCACCGCCGGTGAAGTCATAGCGCGGCATCGCAGTTCGGGCAGTCGGCCTCGACGTTGCATTTGGCGAACGCACACCGAGGGGGCCCCCTATCTGATGGCGGCAGAGCTGAAGAAGCTCGACGCACGGGACGCGTGCGGCGCGAGGTCAACCGTTGCAGTCGATGGGCTCGCTACACGTTGCGGTGACTTCGTCGAGGTAAGGCTGCCCTGTGTGTTGCCGCACCAGGCCTGGTTGCACGAGCCGACGCAGAAAGCCGCCTAGCCAGTTAGCCCGCGCAGTTGTTGAGATCAGCCCTCGACCGCCGGCTCGTCGGCGTCAAATCCAAGGGTCAACTGCTTGCCTCTGGAATCTAGGCGAGTCTTCATGTTCCAGGCAGCCTGGAGGCGAACGGTAGACACGATCGCCAGGACAAAGAAGTAGCCGAGCAAACCCACGATCACAAAAACAGGCTTCTCCTGATCCTTGATATAGCCCGCCAGCAACTTGTCCTTGTCCGCCGACGTGAGCCACTCGCACAGCACGGCCGACTGAGCCCTTCCGAAGGCGTCGGCGGGGATCTTGTTCGTCTTACACATCTCGAGCGTCAGAGGCTGGCTGTCCGCCGGTCGAATGAAGAACGGTCGCGAGCTACTCAGAAAGCTGGGGCCTGCCTCATGCACGTCGGTTGAACTCGCGGAGAACCAAAGCCCCGTGTCGCGAATCTTTAGGTACGCGCGCGTACTCAATATGGGTACCGTTGCGAAGAATAGGATCAGAGCAACGGTGCCGCAGACCAACGTCGTAATGCCCCGCGGTCTGATTCTCGGCAGGGGCTCCTTCAATCTGAGTTCTTCGCGATCGAAGTACGGTCCGGCAACTGCAATCGAATAGACATCCTCGTCATTGTCACGTGCCCACGACACGATGCGCTTGGCGTGGTCGATCGTCCGCGCGGTAATGCCCGAGACCCAGCGGAAGGCCATCAAGCTCGTGCGACCGCCGATGAAGCTACGAATTTCCTCGTCGCTGATCTCGTCCTTGCCATGGAGGAGCGACCAAAGGCGCACCCGCAGGAGATGGAGCGAGCCGGTTCGCCAGATCGAGTAGATGATGGCGCCTAGTAGGCCAAGCGATCCGACGAGCTCGAAAAGCTTCAGATATTGCTGTAGCGAGTCAAAGGTCTCTTTGTTCATATCCCTGTGCGGTGATTGGATGGCGGTCGGATTTTGGTCCGCTAGTCCGGCACCTTCGGATCCTCACTGCGGGGTATTGACGTCTTCCCAAACATCACGTCGGGCGCTCAACTCGCCTAGTTCATGGCTGGCTAGAGCCACGTTTCCATGACCGACCGAACCAGCCAGGCTTGGACGTGTCCTGGATTGGCGAGCGGCGATGCAGACAGTCCGCGACTCCTCACCCCGCCAGCGATGAGCTCAGTCTGGCCGACTCCGCCTCGTAGAAGGCGCCTGTTCCAAAGTCACAACGCTCGGATCGACCGAGGACGGAGCCCGGTCTTTCGCCTAGGAGCGAAACGGACGACCGAAGAATGCGCCCTGTCTCAGCGCCGTCCGCCACCGCCGGACGCAGCATGGCGCAGGTGCTCGCCTGAAGCTGCCGCCAGCCGCGCGTCGAGCGTCTTCATGAACGGTACGAACGCCACGCCCAGGCCTTGCAGCCAGTCGCGCAGTTCGATGATGTCCAGGCCGGTCTCCCCGGTCTCAACGCGGCTCACCGTGCCCTGGTTCTGGCCAAGCCTGTCGGCAAGATCTGACTGGCGCATGCCGACGGCCTCGCGCCGGTCGCGGAGTAGCTCAAGAAAAACTTCGTACTGCTGGGTGCGGAGCGACATAGCCACCGGTAACTGTTTCCGAACCCGACACGATATCGGGTGCGCCTGCGTATGCACAACTCGCATATCTGCACGAGGAAAAAGGCCCTCAGGCGTATGCAGACTTTGAGTAGCGGATTTTGACCGAAATAATCCGGGCTCGCCTGACTTCTACTGTCGCGCTGGTTCGCGACGGCCGCTCATGTTCGTTTCGATGCCCGAATACAAGTTCTTCGTCCCGCCGGAGCTATCCGCACCTGGCGCCGCCTTCTGGCGGAGCCTGGGGCTATCCACGCAGGCTGCCTGGTACGTCATCACCCTACGTCCTCGCCACAAAAATGCGATGGTAGAGACCTTCTTGCTGGCGTGGGACAGGGACATTCCTGGTGCGTTGGAGTCGCTCGATGCCGACCTGGTCGCCCTCCTCTTCGTCGCTCCGCACGTCGGTACCGGGCACCATGGCTGGTTTTCTCGGCAGATTGCAGAGGTCTGGGAGGGAACGGATCCCGACGACGAGAACCCGTGCGTGATCCTTGTTGATCAGGAGGGCGTCGCGCACTCCGGATACTTCATGGAGCGAGGCAGGAGTTTGAAGCGAGAACGCCTCATCGCGCGCGCCAACCCTGCATTTTCGGACCCGCCCCGCGGTGTCCCCAACTGACACCCGAAAGGCCGCTCGCATGGGGATCGTCTGGAATCAACGGATCGCTCACTTCGACCGCCCCGTCAAGCGCCGTGATCGTCGCGAACTCCGCAAGGCTCTGAGAGTCGAGGAAACCAGGCACCGCCGCGGACTTCCCGCCCGAGTAACATCGTTTGAACTAGTTATTGACTTCATGAGGGCTCAATTCGATTTCGCGGAAGGCAGGATCACACAAGAACAAGCAACCGCGCGACGGAGCGAGCTCGACTTCCTGGCGATTCGCGAACGGATGCTCCAGCGAAAGCGAACGGCGCTGCGCAGGATCAGGGCGCGGAAGGCCAATCGAGCCAAGACATGTATCAATCTCTGGATGGGGCGCGCAACCTGGCTCGAGTCGGTTGAAGCAAGCCGTCAACCAGCGTCCGCTCCGCAGGACGTCACAGGAGAAATCGATGACAACTCCGACTGAGCGGATGAGATCGCTTCGCTGGGCCTGGGAGTTCCTGGACGAGATTCAGCGCGATCTCAGCGTCGAGGCTACCCACCGAGCTGACGCGGCCCGCCTCGCCGCGCACTTTCCGGAGCCGGGAGCATGGCTGACGGCCCTTCAGGGCGATGACACAGAGTTCCCCTCCAGCGCCGCGCTACTCCTCGACCGGGCCCGGACACTGTTTCGTGACGTTCAGAGGCAGGGATCCGGCACCGAGCAGACGCGTCGTACCGTTCTGTTCATCCTCCGCCACTTCCCGGAGCCCGGCAGCATGTGGTTCGAGGCACAGCCCAACCGCATTCAGTTGCTGCGAGAGTGGATTGCTGCGGAGGATGGCGCGCCTACGGGCCGCGCTGAGACTTAGGTTCCTAGCCGGCAGGACTCAGCAAATCCACGATATCGAGCCCGAGGACGTGAGCGATACGCTCCACGTTGTCGATCGAGACGTTTCTCTCGCTGCGCTCAATGCTGCCAATGTACGTGCGATGAAGGTCGACCAATTCGGCCAGGCGCTCCTGAGAGAGACCGAGGACATCACGTCGGGCGCGCATGTGCCGGGCGATCCGGTCGCGCGCTGACTCGAGTGGTTTCCTCCGGCTTCCCATGCGGCCAGAGGTTCGCATTCACGATGACTCTAGGTCTACAGACTTAAAGTAGCACTTTTCGGGAACAGCCATTGACGACTCGTCAACGGCCAAGCTCCGCCGAGTTGTCCACGACTTCAGTGGATAACTCTTTGCGCGGACACCTTCGAGTGACCTGCAGCCCGCATGAATGCTCGCTGTCAAGTCAAATGCCTCGTTGTGAGGCAACGTCCGCAAACATTTCCTCAGAGCAAGCGAGCGCTTGGTACGAGGCCGGCTTCGACTTCGAAGTGGCGGCCTGACGTAGCTCTCCAATATCTCTGCGCACTACCACACTGCGCCTGAGAACACAGCGATTGCCGGTAGAGGTTTGCACCTGTGATGACTTTACGTCTACAGACTTAAAGTAGCATTGCGCTCCAAACGAGAGTCGCCCGACCTCGAAGCCGGGCCTTCCGAATGGGAAGGATGTGCACGGATACGAGGAGAAGCCCGACTCAAGCAAGCGCCCTCGCCCGCACGAGTCGAACCAATACCAGCTCAAAGGGGAGAAGCCACTTGTTCCGCCTGTTCAAAACCGCCGCAATTGCTGTGATCATGGCCGCGATTTCGCCGCTCAGTCACGCCGACGAGACCACTCCGGTCGACCTGCCCCACATCGACCCGGTGACGGTCACCTACCGGGCGTTCGATCCGGAGCATGTTCTGATCAATGAGAACATGCTCATCGCCTCCGTCGCCAGAGTTCTCACAGACTCGACCAAGTTTCGGATGCGCACCGGCGAGCGCGATACAAGCGATGCTGTTCTAGACACGGGCGGACGAACGACCACCAACACTCAAAAGCATGACCTCCTCATCGAGTACATGGCGATAACGCGATTCCTGAGCGGTGGGCAGACCGGCACGGTGCTCGCGATCCCTGTGCACTATGACGTTACCCGCAGTGACACCGCGGTCACGATCTCGTACACGTTCAAGGACCATGTGGTGTCGTTTCGTCGCGGGATGCCGTTTATCACCCGAAAGCTCTGGTCGATGGACGAGATCCTGGCGGACTATGCCGACTTGGCGCAACGACTCGCATCAATGGACTTGAAGCTCAACTACGTTGCCCGCGGGGAGCTCGAGTCTAAGTACAAGCCTGAGGCGGTGCTCGGCAATCTCGAGCGAATGCTCGGTCGCCCCGATGGGCGGGGCGCGCCAGGAGCCCAGATCGGTGCGTCGGGTTCCGTCACTAAGGATGCTGACTACGTTTACACGGACCACGGTGCGCGCAGGCAGGTCCACGTGTCGACGTTCCCCTACCACGATGGTGCCAAGATCGCCTACACCGCATCGCTGTCCTACACGCTCAAGAGCGACGGGACAGTGGTTGGGGACGAATCAAGCGCCGCGTTGCACGACCTTCTCGTCAAGGTCGTCGACGACTGAGGCCATGACTTGAGCGCCCCGCCATCAAAGGCGTTGCGCGTCGTCGACGGCAGGCCAGTGTCGACGCACCATGGGATCAAGCCAGTCGGCTGCGTTGGAGATCCAGTCGAGCGTCGCATGGTCATACTGTTTCCCACCGGGCGCGGCAGCGATCGATAGCGCGGCGACGAGCCCTCGTAGCCGCCCTGCCCGCTCGATGTCGAGGGCTAGCTTCTCGAAGGAAGCGAGCTTGGACAGCTCGGCGTCACGGGCCCGGGCCTTCTCGGCCAGCAGGCGCTGCCTCTCGGCCGACTTCCTTTCCAGCTCGGCCCAGTGGTCGCGGTGAGATTTCTGGACGACGGCAAACTCCATGAGCTTGGACGGCACCTCGCCGATCCGTTCATGCACAAGAGCGTCCGTAGCGTCGACGATCGAGAACTGGGGACTGCCTCGGGTCAAAAGCATGCCTTCGAGACGGATCTTGCCTGTGGGGGCAAAGTTGTATCGGTTCGGGATGTACACGTATCCGTTCGGATTGGCTCGCCGCTCGGCCTTCTCCTTCGGCGTGAGGTCACGTTCGGTCTGTCTTGCCGATTCGAAGATCCGCAAGGTCACCTTGGTACCCTCCAGCAGGAAGTAGGCCGGGTCTCGTTCATCCGAGGCGGAGATGAACTCCATGCCAGCGGCCTCGCACAGCCGCAGGACCAGATCGAGCGTCAGGAGCGCTCTCTCCTTGTTGGCCTGAGAGACTGCAATCTCGAACGTTCCCCCGATACCCCGTACGATGCCATCCTCGGTTGTCCGGGGAGGCCTTTTTGAGTTCCGCCGCGGTGCGCCGGACGATCGCAAGGCACTCGCTCACGCTCGTTGCCATGTGCGGGAGAGCGATCTCGACAGCGGGCTTGGCATCGAGGGCCTCATTCACCCGGGTCAACAACGCGTCGTCCGCGTACGGCACCTTCCAAGTGTCTCGGTACCTTTGCGGGTAGCCGTCCTTCGGAAGAGGCGGCTTGGAGGTCGGTTTGCCTTGAGCTACCAGCGTCCAATATCCGTTCGGGGGAAGTGGTACGCCCAGCTTCTTGGCCGCCTTGACAATGACGTAGCTGGTAACGCCGTGCTGGACAGCGAGTTTGGACACTGGCGTTGACCAGACGTCGGCGTAGAGCTCGTCACGGTCGAATTCGAGGTTCTTTTGGGGCATGGTGACCTTTTCCTGGCTGGATTGACCAGATTTTCAGCTCGCTGCCAGCACAGCGTGGCGTCCGCACTAGCTCGGAAGCGGCTGACTCGAGCCGAGTCCTGCGACATCCGCCTCGCTGCGATGCGGCCAGCAGCGCTGGAGCTCGGCGATGGACGCCCTGATTTCGTTGAAACGACGTCGCTTGTGCTGACAAGCCGATGTATCGGTGCTTACGTTTGCCGAAGGCTCCCAGACCTTGATGACCAAACCGTCGTCAGAAAGCTTGGTCTTAACGGTCGGTTGCGCCCGCGTCATAGCGTGCTGAAAATCGAACCAGTGCGGCTGGGCGCCGTGCCCTCGAGAATCCCGTGTCTACGTGCTGACCAAGACCATCCAGGTCAACAACCCCAACACGGCCGTCCTGGGCTTGGGCCTACCGACGCTGCTGTCGGACAACGGCCAGCCACTGATCAAGACCGCTGACGCTGATGGCATCACACTCTCGGGTCCGATGCTGGAGGCAGGAGCAGTCGAGTCCGGGGTGCTGGTCGAGGTCGGCTCGCATGGTTCGACGGCAAATCACGCGTCCAATCCGATCGCTCTGCATGGCCTGTTCTCTCGCATCTGCCTCGCGCAGGCCGGCCGCGTGGGTATCGCGCTCAGCCTGAACTCCAACAACACTATCGTGGATCACACCTGGTTTCGCCGCGCGGATCATGGCAACGGCGTGGGTTGGACGACCAATCTCTCGGCCAACGGGCTATGGGTCAACGGCAATGACGTGACGTTTATGCACTGTTCACCGACCACCTCCAGCAGCAACAGGTCATGTGGAACGGCAAAGGGCAGGTTGTATTTCTACCAGTCCGAGCTGCCCTACGATCCGCCGAGCCAGTCCGCCTGGAACAGCCTGACTGGCAACGGCTATGCGTCGTACGAGGTCGCCGACGGCATGACCAGTCACGAGGCTTGGGGCCTAGGTGTCTACAGCCTTCACCAACGGCCGAATCTTCGAAGATCAAGCCATTGAAGTCCCGGCCACGGGCACGGTGCGCCTGCACGACACAATCGCCTTGTTCCTGGGCAACAACGGCGGCGTTTACCACGTAATCAACAGCACGGGCGACCAGACAGAGTGCAACGCGTCCAATACGCCCACGCTGACCACGTGTCCTTGATGCGTCGATCAAGTGTTCGGTGGCAACACCGAACGTGGCTTGACCGCACGCCAGATTGCCTGGCGTCGCGGTCAGCCTAGTGCTAGCTGTTGCTTGATCATCAGCGATCAGTGACGACGTCCCGTAGCAGCCGTGCCTGCCCGCTCAAGGATCCATAAGCAAAGGCTTGAGGAGTCCTTCCAAGATCGTCTTCATGACGCGAATCCGTACCAATCGCTCGACGCGCGAAAGGCGGCTCCAAAGTTGGCGACGATGATAGAGCGCTGATCCTGCCAGCCCAGGCCTCGAGGGCGCGCGTACACAGCGGCGGACAACTTACCGACGTGAAACGGCTCGGCATAGACAGCTATCAACCGGTGCCATCGGTCGCTACCCTCCTCTACATCACCAAGCGCCGCTTTCCACTCGCTGGCTTTGAAGAGTTCCTCTTCGAGGACGCGCTGAAAGAGGTTACGCCAGCCTTCCCGGTCAGGCAACTCCCTGAGGTACGGGCGAGTCGACCGATTCAGCGAATACTTCGGTTCTCCAGAACAGTCCTTGACCAACTGCTCAAGGCGAGCGATCGCAGCCATAGTCCCCAGTGCGATTGGATTCGTTCGGTCCCTCTGAGCGGCCATCTGCACCGAGCTTGGGCGGCTCATCGACAATCGGTGTTGATGTTCTCCCAGCACGCGCTCCTTCCAGGTCTTGAATTGAGTCCGAATATAGGAGTGGCGCCTCCGCATAGATAAAGCAGGGTCTGGAACCTCTGAGCGTTGGAGGATGCTTTTTCTGCCATGCTGCGCCATGGGTGTACAGCGGATGCTGTCGATCTCAGGAGCCAGGACTGCCGGCGCACCAAGTCCATCGGTCGCTATGCCCGCAGCGAAGGCGGCTAGTCGGTCGATACGTTGCGGCTTGTCCTCCAGTTGTCCGACCTGCCAGCTCGAGCCAACCAGTCGGCAAACGCTCTCAAGATCTTCTAGTCGAAGAGCAAGTTCGTCGTAGCCGTCAGAGCACCCAGCCTGCACCCATCGCGCGAATGATCTTGGCTCAGCGTGCCCCAACCTAGCATGGCATTTACCGCAACAGAATGGCACCTCAAGAATCGCTGAGTTGAACGACAATGCCCTGTTCGCTGTCCACAGGTACGACAGAAGTCGAGCAGAGGGATGCCGTGTCTGGGGCATGCGGCAATCGCATCGAACTGGCAGAGCACTGAGTGAAAGCCATCGCTGATGCACTCTGGGCAGTACCTCAACGCTTCGTCTGAAGCGGCATAGCGAGCGAATTCACCATATCTGAGCTGGACGCCGCGGCTATAGACGATCTCAGCTAGGCTACGTTCGAGGCTTGGCTCGACGTCCAATTGTAGGTACTTCCACGATGTGTCGATGTATGAACCGACCCAGTCCGTCCAGACCAGAGAACGTGGGCGGTTGTGAACTCCTCCCACACTCGCATCGCCGAACACTTCGTCTGCGAACTCTCGTCCAGACATGGAGTTGCAAGCCCTCAGTTTGCAACAGACCGAGTAGGCGCTCTCGGTGTTCCACACCCACTCATCAAGCCAGGTCAGCCCCTGCCTCAGGACGCGCATTATTGCCCGCGCTCCTGGCCTTTCGCCTCAGCCTCGTCGTCCAGATCCCAGCCCTTGATCGCAAGACCCCAACGCCGATCGTCTCCTCGAAACCCGATGCCATCTTCCTCGGCCGCATTCCAGAGGAACTGCCGCAGCGCTTTGAAAACAACTGCAGCACTAATCGATTGTGTTCCCGGCACGTGCTCGCACAGATGGAGCCACATGCGCTCAGCTTCCGTCGCGATACGCCAACCGGCAGCGTACGCTTCGGGAGCAAAAAACTCGGTGTAGCAGACGCCGCTTCCGTCAGGAAACTCTGTGAATTCTGCAGAATCGAGCTGCCCCAGGACGAAATGGAGCCCGGCCGCATTCTCGAACCCACTGAAGGCATGCGGGTTGTCGAAGAAGCGAATACGCAGGTCTTCCCCGTCATCCGGTTCGTTCTTTAGATTCAGAATTTGCGTGTGAAGCGAAGATTGACCTAGCGAAATGGTCAGAAGGCGAACGTTATCCCCGTTCGCTTTGCCAAGAATGTTGGTCAAGCCCTTCAGATATCGCCACTCCGAGATACGCCAGTGTTGAGCCTCATCGATGATCAGGATCACCATTTGACTGCGTGCTGCCTGGGCGGCGGCCGCCATCAACGCAACAAGGTCTCTGAAGATCTCCTTGGCGCTGGTATTCCGAGTTTTTTTGCCTTTCGGAATGATGTCGATCCACAGCGTCTTCTCGGTAAAGTCGTCATGCGGGAGTGCAATCACATCGAAGACCGGGATGTTCGGATAGGCCTTGGCCAACATGAGGCTCAGTCCAGTGACGCCGCACGTCTTGCCCATGCCTGGCGGTCCAAACGCAGCCAGTCCCTTGAGCCGGAATTTGATGGCTTTTGCTGCTCGGCGAAACAGCGCATTCATTGTCGGCGTGATCAGCAATTGCTGATCAATCGTCAGGGGATGCTTATCCATCAGCTCGTCGCGCACCGATCCTGGCTGAAGGATCTGGGCGAGCAGTTCCGGAGCTGCGCGCTGGTGCAAATCGTTGTAGGCCTGCCCCGTGAACTTCAGTTCGGGAGCGATCGGCTCATCGGCTTGATTCTCAGACGTACCTTCGGGCCCGGAGTTTTCAGGGATTGGATCTTCTGCTGAATTAGTCATTTAACTGGCTTTCACTTTCGCTTGCGCAGGCCAGAAAAGGCTGCGATGTCATTGAGTTTTGGGACTGAACTACGTTGGCCCGGCTGCTCGCGAGAGACGGTTCGAGCAGTCGATCCAACGGGTGCTGGAGGCGCGGCGTAGCCGTGCGCGGTCACGGTCTGACCATCGGATTGGCCGGATGGGTTCGACTGCCCAGCCGCGATGGCCTTCATGCGCATCAATTCATCGGCAGCGATCTGGGTGGCCGCAGCACTGATGGCATAGGGGCGGTCACTGGCGTCCTTGTCGGCCTGCGCTGCAAGGGCTTCTTCGCGCAGCTCATGGAGCTTGGCATTCGACACGCCGCTACGATTCCTGCCCTTGCGATCAGCCTTGACTGCGCCTTGACTCATAGGCACTTCATCCTCTCCGCCGCACCGATTGAGCTGGCCGAGTGGAGTGCCGTTAGCGTTGAACGCTTCGACATAGAAATCTGCGCGCCGAACGTGTACCCAGATCTTGGTGTCGATGTAATCAAAATCAGCGGTGAGCTTGTCGTTAGTGAAGTACCGTCCATCAATTTCGACATACGGGTACCTGAGGACGCCCTTCTTCTGATAGCCACCCACGCGCTTTTCAGAGACCGAAAACCCGAGCCTGGGGCTGAATGGCGCGACGGGGATGTCGAAGGCGGGAACCATGCACGTCTCGGGATCACGAAGGTGGTTGTCGATGATCTCCAGGGGGCTCATGTCGCTGCGCGTGCTGCTGGGTAGCGTGTTGTGCTCTGTGATAAGCACCTCCAGCAGGTCGACGACATAGCGCCAGTCCAACGCGTCTTCGATAGCATTCTTGGCAGGATTGACGGGCCTAAGAGGATCCCCGGGGCCTGTGCCCATGGTGCTGGAAAGCTTGTGAATTCCGCGCTGCGCGAGAACGCCAAAGAAGCGCTCCAGCGTTGCGTTCGTCCACCAAGCTCCGACGCCGCCGTACATCGTGTGAAAGCCCTTGGCCTTGCGAGCGGTTGCTTGGATCAGCGTAGCGTAGTGAGAGCTGAAGTTGTCCATGCTCAGCATGGCGATCGGGCAACTGGTCAAGCCTTCGATGACACCTGTGGGCATGCCCGCGCCTTCGACATATTTCAGCGGCTTGACCAGAGCGCGCCTCTTCCAGGGCGTCTGGCTCATCAAGATCGCCTCTTCAACGGTCTCTGCCGACACTTGCTCGTCGAAGCTGATGCTGAATCCCAGCACGGCGCCAGACACCAAGTCCAGCACGACCACCAGCCACATTCGCGAGATCGCTTGCACCTTGGGGCCGTCTGGCGTCATCCGCCTGATGGTTCCGATGACGTCGACGCGATGCGCATCGATCATCACTTTGTCGAAAGGCATCGTGGCCAGTCTGAAGCTCGACTTACCGTTGCTTACTCGGAGTTGCTTCTTCGAGTTCTTTCCGAACCAGATATCGTACGAATCGATGTTCCCGTCCAGGAACTCATTGATGAACCTGTAGACCGAGGACGACGAATGCGAACTCCCGTATCCGCCTGCGGGCTGCTCGAGCGCATGGCTGGCTCGCCAGATCGCGAAGTCATCGGCGATCTTCTTTTTCGTCTTCCTCTGGATCCTCCGACCACACTCATCCAGGCGCTCGACGATGAGCTCGATCAGTTTGTCGCGCGCTTCCTCGTTCAGATTGAGCAGACGACTGAACATGCCCATCGCATTACGAGCGGTAGCATTCGCGGCGCTCTCATCACTGCGTGTGTAGTCCTTGACACGCGCGCCCAGAGACACGTTTTTCCAGCCGCCGATGGCGCCGTCAGCTTCGACCGTGGCGTAGCGATAGAAGCGGCGAGTCAACTCGGAAGAGCTGCAACCGGCAGTCTCTGCGGACTCCAGGAGCGACTTCCCGAGCTCCAGCCTATCGATGAAGCCAGCTCGCGTGTTGATGAGACGCTTCTGCTCCTCATCTGGCAGATGGTTCAGGTCGATCGGAAGGATCTTGCGCAGATCAGGAGGTAGGTTGCCCCACTTGTAGTGGAACTTCATGATTTCGTGCCTCTCGACTCTGACTCGCCTCCTTTACTTTTTCGAGAACGACGAGTCGCTGGAGTCCGTGGAGTCGAACCACTGGGCGGACGGCGCATTCCAACGCCAGCGGCTGGGTTGCCGGTCTCTATGGCGTTCAACCTCGATGAAAACACCTTGGCCGGGGAGGCAGTCCGGTCAGGAGCGTTCTGCTGCTCGAACCAGCGGTGAAGTGCATCGGAGAACGCCTCAATGCTGGTCCCGCGAGATCCGCACGGATGCAGGCCTTCATCGCGCGGATACGCGAACGCGGGCCCTGCGCTCTTGCCGTCGCCATGGCGACTTGACGAGGCAGCCTCGATTGAGGAATCCAGTTTCCCCAGACGTTCTCTAGAGAATCGTGCGAAGAGCTCTTCGAGCGTCATGCGCGCCCCCTCAGCCAGAAGCTGCTGCGCGTAGAAAACGGCTTAACGTCCAAATCGGAGGAGCACTCACCGTTGGCCCACGCCTTGATGGCGGCACTCAAAATTTGAGCCGCGCTGGCTTGTTCACTGGCCATCATGACCAACTCACAAAGGCCCTGAGGTAGTCCGCGCTCAAGCGACGCCATGAGCAGCCGCTCTGCATGCGCCAGCGAGAAGAAGCGCGTCTCAGCGAACCGCTTCGCCAGGCGATTCCAGTTCCGCAGCCGAGTCTCGTTTCCGGGCACGATTTCCTGCTCGGTCGTGACTCGAGCAGCGACCCTGGCGTATTCGCCGAGGACATGCCTGCCTTCAGGAGGGTAGTGCTCGAGCAGATCGGACGTGATCCTTGCGATCCGTGCCTTATCGAGCCCGCGGCTGTACTTGACCGATTCCACGTGCAACGTTTTGTCGCGCGAGATGTACTCCACCGAACACAGTTCGCCGTGCTTCTCGGATCGCTCCGTCGGCTGAAACGTGATGTTGACGACCTCGGGATCGCTGTCACGCAAGAAGAAGTGCAGCAGCTTCAGGTCGTTGGCCAAGACGACGTCTTTGGAGGTCTTGACGGAGAACGAGGTGTACAGGCGCGCCTGGCTATTGCCGCGGACCTCATAGGCGTCCTGCAGATCACCGCGCATAGCGGTGCCTGGTCGCTTGCCCGCTCTGGATTTGGGCGTCTTCGCAGTCACAGCGCACCTCCCTCGAAGCAGGAAGGTGCAGACGTATTCGGACGCGGCAGCCAGCGGGCATAGACGCCCTGCCCGGCCGCCGGATGACGGATCGAGTTCATGAAGGGAAGCTCCGTGCCACCGGTGCTATGCCGGGGCGAAAGTTTCGGGATGCGGCTTCCCACACGACCCCGTTGACAGCAGCCTCGGGGTTATGGATACTCAGTCCTGTTAGGTTGGACCTTCCTCGAAGAACCACGCGGCCTTGGCTGGAAACTTTGGGCGTTGTGAGGCTTCTGGGAGCGGCGAGAAATCGTTAGATACTGCTTAGCGAAGGACTCCTTTCGTTAGGCGAAATCAGACAAAAGCACTCTGTTGGCGCAGGGTGCTTTTTTCTTTGCGCCGCGGGATGCGGCC
>OUMG01000008.1_pt1 | contig 27335 bp, 23 predicted proteins | sample 1694931 | NCBI WGS metagenome assembly OUMG01 (sample SAMEA3914864, study PRJEB12502) | metagenome | biome: forest; material: soil | place: USA | collected 2012-03-12 | depth 0.3 m | reverse complement strand
GTCCTCCAGCACGTAGTAGCTGCCGCTGCCGTCGGCGTTGCCGGCGCGCACGATGTCGACGCCCGCGATGTGCGAGTAGACGCCGCCGGGCACGTCGACGCCGATCATCTCGGGGCGGAACTGCGCGTTGTCGATGACCTGCTCTCGCGGCACGATGCCGGCCTTGAGGATCTCCTGGTCGTGGTAGACGTCGTGGATGAAGCGGTTGAGCGCGGTGACGCGCTGCGCCAGGCCCTTCTCCAGCTCGCGCCACTCGTGCGACGGGATCACGCGCGGGATCTGGTCGAACGGGATCAGGCGCTCGGTGCCCTCGCCGGCGTCCTTGTCGCCATAGACCGCGAACGTGATGCCCACGCGCCGGAAGATCAGCTCGGCCTCGTTGCGGCGATCGCGCATCAGGTCGGCCGGCTGCTCGGCCAGCCACTGCGCGTAGTCCTTGTAATGCTCGCGCACCGCGTTGCCCGCGGCGTGCATCTCATCGAATGGCGAATTCATGCGAGCTCGGGCTCCCAGGTGCGGCGCCGCGCCGCGCGACGGTCCGTGTGAATGCATAGCAACAACCGATCCAGCCACCGCCGGCCGTGCTTTCCGGCCGCCAACTCGCAAGACGGGCCGGCCGCCCCGTTTCGGGCTGACAGCCAGCCGTCCCAGTATCGACGACGCACCGCCGGCGTGCAACGCGGTCGGGCATGACCTGCCTGCGCGCACCGGTACGGCGCATGGGAGGGCCTGGGGCCGGAGGCGCCCTGGCCGTGGCATCCACGCCCGGAAATACCAGCGGCGGGGCGGCGGCCGCCGCCTCGGGCGCGTCCTGCCACTGCCAGTAGCGCCGCCGCTGCACACGCGTGCAGCGCGCCCGGCCGCCGGCCCACAGCCAGGCCCCGCAGTGGTCGGTGCGTACCACCGGGATGCCGTGCGCGGCATAGCGCGCCACGACCTCGGGCGCGGGATGGCCGTAGCGGCTGCGGTAGCCGACCTGGATCACCGCGACCCGCGGGCGCACCGCGTCGAGGAAGGCGTCGGTCGACGACGTGTGGCTGCCGTGGTGCGGCACCAGCAGCACGTCGCTGCGCAGTGAGGCGGCCGGGTCCGCGCGCGCCCGGGCGACGAGCCGCGCCTCGCCGGGCGCCTCGACGTCGCCGGTCAGCAGTGCGCTCGCGCCGTCGGCGCCGACCACCCGGAGCACGCAGCTGATGGCGTTGGTGCGCGCGCCATGACGATAGTCGTCGGCGAACGGATGAAGCATCGCGAAGCGCACCCCGTCCCACGACCAGCCCTGCCCGGCCTCGCAGGCCGTGTGCGGCAACGGGTTGGCACGCAGCGGATTGCCGGGCGCGAGCGAGCTGCGCAGCGCCCGCACCGGCAAGCGGTCGATGAGCGACTGCGCGCCGCCCACGTGATCGGCGTCGGCGTGGCTCAGCACCAGCACGTCGACCCGCGGCTCGCCGCGCGCCTGCAGCAGCGGCAGCACCATGCGCTTGCCGGCGTCGTTGTCGTCGCCGAAGCGCGGGCCGGTGTCGAACACCAGCAGGTGGGCGTGCGTGCGCACCAGCACCGCGGTGCCCTGACCGACATCGACCGCCACCAGCTCGAAGCGTCCGACGGCCGGACGAGCGACGAAGGGCCACAGCAGCGGCAGCAGCATCGGGGCGCCGAGCGAGCGCACGCGCCAGGGCAGCGGCAGCATCAGCAGCGCCCCTCCCACCAGCCCGGCCGCCAGCGCCCAGACCGGCGCGGTGGCGACGTGGACGCTGGCGAGCGGCCAGCGCGCGAGCCAGCCCAGCAGCCACAACATCGGCTTCAAGGCGAGCGCCGCCAGTTGCCACAGCGGCGGCAGCGCGACGCCCAGCAGGGTCAGCGGCGTCACCACCAGCGTGACCCAGGGCTCGGCGACGAGGTTCGACAGCAGGCCCACCAGCGACACCTGCTGGAACGCGACCAGCGTCAGCGGCGCCAGGCCCAGGCTGGCGACGACCTGGGCACGCAGGCCGCCGCGCAGCTCCGCGCCGATGCGGCGGCCGAGCGCGCGCGCGACGGACGCCTGGCGCAAGCGCGCACGTCTGCGGAAGGACATCCCGCCCGCGTCGGTCGGGGAGCCGCCCGGCGCGTCCGGTCGAATGCGACCGTCGGCGCCCGCGTTCGTGTCCGAGTCCGCGCGAAGGCCCTGGCCGCCGTCTGCGTGCCTGCCTGGTGCGGGGCCGGGATTGGCTGGCGGTCGACCGTCCAGACCCGAGCCGGCGCCGGTGTCGCGAGCGGACGATCTGCCGGTGTCGACGGCGCGCGCCGGCTCTGACACCATCAACAGCATCACCGCCGCGAACGAGAGCCAGAACCCGGGCTGCAACAGCGCCCACGGATCCAGCAGCGTGACCGGCACCATCGCGGCCAGCGCCACCAACGACGCCGGCCAGTTCGATCCGCCGCCGCGCAGCAGCGCCGTGGCCGCGAGCATCAGGACGGTGCGCTGCGCCGGCACGCCCCAGCCCGCCAACAGCGCGTAGAGCCAGGCCACCGCGACGCCGCCCCAGCGCGCGGCCACCGGCGTCGGCAGCCACAGCGCGGCACGCTCGGAGCGGCGCCACAGCGCGCCGACGGCCGCGCCGCCCAACCAGCCCAGCATCGTGATGTGCAGGCCGGAGATCGACATCAGGTGCGCGACACCGGTGTCGCGGAACACCTCCCAGCCCGCGCTGTCGTGGGTGCTAACAATAAAGTACTACCCTAGAACAATAGGTTTTACTCCAGCTCGCTTTCGACAATAGGTTGTACTCTGGCTACGCACCGCCCCCGGGCGGTTCGACAAAAGGTACTACTCTCCTATGGGAGCAGCCCCTATCTCTGCGCGATTCGCGACTGGAGAAGCCGCCGGTCATCGACACGGCCGTTCGAAACGCGATGACCACGCTCTCGAGCATTGCTGCACTGCCTTGCACCATGGTTCAGCCAAGGTTGAACCGACTGCGGCGAAAGAGCCCAGACTTTCATCGTCTCGTTGTTCGACACTAAAGCAAGCTCACCGGGTGAACGTTCGGTACCCGCGGCCGGGCATGCAGTCCGTCGAGACAGCTTAGTGAAGGCGCTCCACTAAAAGGAGTCGACACATCTCGCCTCGTCCGCTTTCAGCGCGAGCTGAAAGCTCCGCCAGGTTGAAAGCAGCCAAAGCATCCGCTTCCGCTGCGGTGAGCCGCGCACGCGACTCACTCCCGTCCGCGACAAGCAGCGCTCGACGAGCTTCGCACACGCTTTCCGGGGTGACACCCGCCGCTTTCAGGATGGCACCTGCGACCATCAGACAGTGCTGCCGAAGTTCGGGCGCAATGTCTCCGCAATCAATCGAGAGCTGAACCATCCGGCCATTCTCAGCCGGTCGGCGGGCTGAGCCAGGGGAAAACGTGCCGGTTTCAATCAAATTGGCGCGTCGGAGCTCGTCGGCCCAGTGAAACACAGCTACAAAACGCTCGGCTCGTCATTCAACGAAGCTAGCGCTTCGAGCAACGAAGGCGGCACCGGCACTGCAGCGTGAGGATTCGCTAGCACCCGCCAATGCTGCCTGACGGCTGTCGGCTCGCCCTCAAGCACTTCCTCGTAGAGCGCAACCGCGCCGACACGGGTGTTCCTGTCCGGCTGAAACCACCTTTCAACCAGCGGCACCCAGTACTTCAGTCCACCAATGACCCCACTCACGCAAACGACGATGACATTCGCCTCGGATGGCGAGAAGTGCTTCAGTTCCTTCATGAGGAGACGATGCGTGCGCTCGTCACTCAGGCAGAAGCGCACGGTGACCGAACAGCTCACGCGAGCGCCATCCGTCCTCACTGTTGCTGCTCCTAGCACCGGCTTGTCGTCCAAGCGCGGGATTCTTCCGGAGAGGTCGGGGGTAGCGCCCGGCACCAAACTCCGCCGCTGGATGAGTCCGAGCCCTTCAACCTCATGCGTGACGCCATCGACTGGCGTGTCGTCAATCGCCGCCAGATGCACATCGTGCGACCCGGTCGGTGGCTCCAGCAGCATCAGCTCCGTATGCGTGCCATCTTCACGCGACACTACCTGCTCGGCCAGAGCAAGCGTGGCAGTCCTGGCCTCAACCATCTCGTCGGACGTCGCCGGAGAAATGACCTCGATGTAGACCAGACGCCCCTCGACCTCAACCATCGCATCGAGCACTCTGGTTCCAAGCGGAGGCTCGAGAACTGGGCTCAGCGAGAGTTCTTGGAGCGCCGCGGCGACCTTTATCTCCGCTTCCGCAGGCGCCTGGCCGTCGTTCAAGCGGTGGAGCATGCCATCGAAATTCGGCAGATGTTCGATTGCGGCAATGGCGAGACCGAGCGCCACCAGGGGAGCCACTTCGGCAATACCGCGCTTGTTCAAATCTTGAAACGCCTTTAGACGGTCAGGCGTGCGGCGGGCAAGCGCACCGAAGGCTCTCGCGACCTCCACAGGGGATTGCAGCGGAGCAACGCCAAGGCACCAGTCAGCCAAGAACTGTTCCCAGGAGAGTCCCTCAAGCACCTCAGCGTGAGCCTCCACTTTGCGCCTCCTTCGCGTGAACCATAGGCACCTACTCCCGAGATAGCGCGCGAGCCCTCGCCAACGTTTCCAAGGCCAGCATCCCATTTTGACGGCCTCCCTCTTGACTGCGCCTCTGGGCACTTTCGAGCCGAGCGGCACGCAGCGTGTTGTCCCTCTGCCTACAAATGCGGCAACGCAAGGCTAACCCGCATGGTTGCTAGCTCTACGCGTGAGCTCCCAGCGAGGTCAACAAGGTTATCCACAGACGAAGGGGACAAGTTTCGACCTCTTCACCCCTGCATGCGTGGCGGGTAGCCGCTATCCTCGGGTGCATGGGCGTCGTTCGCTCCATCATGTTGTTAGTCACACCCAGGAATTCAAGCGTCCGGCCCGATAACCCATGACCTCCACCTTCTCTTCAGGCCCGCGCCTCGACACGGATGTTCAGGGTGACCCCAAGCGCCAGGCCATTGCTTCACTGCGCGGGTATGTGTACCAGCTGTATGCAAGCGCCTTAGCCTGGACGAGGCTCTCCAGAGACGCCTTCCTGTTTCTGGAGGTCGCAGAAGACTACGCGGTCGCCGTCAAGAACGCGTTGGCGGGGACCCAGGTCAAAGATACCGCGGCGTCGGGGGCCGTGACCATCAACAACGAGGGTGTGCAGACAGCCATCGACTCCTTCGTCGACCTGCTAGAGCGTAACCGTGGCAAGGACGTGACGCTCAGGTTCCTGACAACTTCCCCAATCGGTCGCGAGCGCGACAAGTCAGACCGCATCAATGATGAGCCCGTCTTGGAGTACTGGCGTAAAGCAGCGGCCGGCGCCGACGTTGCGCCTCTCCGACGGGCTCTGCTGAATGCAGGACTGTCCGCGCGAGTGGACAAATTCATCAAGGCACGTGACGACGCTGCACTTAGGGCCGACTTCTTGCGAAAGATTCAATGGGACTGCGGTCAACCTCCGCTGGAAGACCTGAAACAGGAGCTGACGGATTCTCTGGTCAACTTTGCCTTTTCTGAGGCCGGACTTCCTTCGCAGGCATCTAGCGACCTCACGTCAGTAGTTCTGTCTGGTGTCATCGACGCGACGCTCTTGACGGAGCATCGCCGCCTGGCAATGTCGGACCTCGTTCGCCTGTGCTCAGAAGCGCACTATGTACTTGTTCCACGAAACGCACTTGGCCTGCAGGCGTCAGGAATCACGACAGCAGCACAGGAGCAGGGAGCGGTAACCTTCGCAAGCCTGGACAGCTTCCTTGAGCTCGAGGACGAGACACCGATGCCCACCCACGTGGTGACGCGGAACGCGCTTGTCGGCGAGCTTCAGTCGCGCTTCTCAGCGAATGGCTCTCTCTTTTTGAGCGGCGCGACCGGCATGGGCAAGTCACTCCTTGCCAGGCTGGTTGCTCGAACGATTGGCGGACAGTGGTACGTGGCTGACTTCCGGGACGCTACACCTGCTGAGACAGTGCGGCGGCTTAGGGATGTTCAGCGGGCTATTCAAACGGATGCGGTCAGCGGAATCATCTTCAACGACCTCAACGAAGTTGACGACGACATGGCGGTCAAAGCCTATGCACGTCTCGCGCGCAGGATGAAGCGCCGAGATGCCGCGTGCATCGCAACTGTCTATCGTCCGCCGACCACTGCGCTACTAGACCAGCTCGGCATTCCTCCAAGCAGCACCTTCGCCGTTCCGAACCTCAGCCAGTCGGAGGTGAGCGAGCTAGTTGAGCAGATGAACGGCGACACTGCGACCTGGACTGGTCACGTGCATCAATGGGGAGGGTACGGTCACCCTCAACTCGTCAGGGCGGTACTTGTTGGACTGGCTTCGAGGGGATGGCCCAAAGACGAGCTGTCCATTGCGTTGGGCGCACCGACGCTCGACGACATTGAGGCGGTTCGTACGCAAGCCAGAAAGCGCCTTTTGAATTCACTGCCTGAAGATACGAGGCGATTGCTGTTTCGGCTCAGTCTTCTGATTGGGCGGTTCGAGAGAAAGCTCGCGGTGAAGCTGGCGGCATTGATACCGGCGATGGGCTTCGCCAGCGACAAGCTCGATGTGCTGGTTGGCCCGTGGATAGATTTGACAGCACAGGGCAAGCTCCGGACTTCACCTCTTCTCGCGCAGTCCGGCGTCGAGGCTTTGTTGGAGGACGAACAGCGGGCCGTCCACCACGAGGCGGCGGGCTTCCTCACTGAGTCCGAGACGCTGGATGCTCGCAGCGGCGACGCCGCCTTCGTTCATGCGCTCAAAGGCGAGAACGGATGGGCGCTCACAAAAATCGCAGTCGCAGTTCTGTCCACGTCGAATTCCGACTACAGGGGTCTGGCATCGTGGCTCCCGTCGCTCATTAGCTCATCGACGAGGGTCCCGATTTTCCGGACGAACACCGCCGTATCGGTGCAGCTACGTCTCGGTCAACTGCTTCTTGCGAGCACGGTAGAAGCCGATGCCCGAGTGGTCGAAATCTGGGAGGCATTGCTGAGAGAGCTGAGCGCCTCTGACTCCGACGCACGGGAAGTGCGCAGGCATCTCGAGGTGGTGGTATTGGGCAAGGCGCTAGCCATCAACTCGCTGGCTGCGAGACTGCCGAACTGGGTGAATCTGCTCGTTCGCTGCAGTGAGCTGCTTCAATCGGAGGAGCTCAAGAAGGACGGCATTCGCTCGTCGGCAATAGACGTCGATGACATGAGCGCGGCAGGCATGATGTTCCTCACCCAAGCCACCGGAATTTCCACTGTTGAGGCGCAGCTCGATGTGTTCGAAGCACTGGACCTTCTCGAACCACATGCTAGAGACAATATGCTTGACTCTGTCCTCTCTCCGGTTGGCGGCCTCACCTTTATCGTCGATACGCCCTGGGTCAAGGAGCGACACGCCGAATCGTTCTCATGGAATCGGTCTGCAGAGTCCTTTGCGGCGATGTCTGCGCTTGCGGAGAAGTGGGGCCGTCGCGAGCTCGCGATTCGATTCTGCATCGCTCGCAGTGTGATGCAAGACGAGTACGGCTTGGATGAGGACGCGGCGCTTGCTGGCCTCGAGGCCGCAATCACCCACTTTGGGCCAGACCCTCTGATTTCTCGCGCGAAGGCCAAGGTTCACTACCGCCACAAGCGGCATAGCCTCGCTCTTGAGTCGCTTGGCGAGCATCGGGATGAAATTGCCCGAAATGACCCCTTACAGAGAACCTACGTATGCAGAGAGGCTGGCATCAGCGCTGGCGAGCTTGGGCACTGGGACACGGCGGCCACTTGGTTCGCCGAAGCGTACGAGGCGATGAAGAGCAGGACGCTCGACTCATTGCTGGCCATGAAGGTCGGGCTTAGGGGCGACCAGGCGGTGGCACTGTATCAAGCAGGGAGTCTCAAGGACGCGACACTCGTGATGGCCGACGCGCTGGCCCAAAGCGTCAAACTTGTGGATGACGATTCGCTCGCGGCCATCTACTGCCGAAGAGTCCTTGGCCATGCCGTACTTTGGATGTCGGGGCTTGCAACCGATACGGATATCGAAGTCGACGGTGCGCCTGCACGGGTTGTCGCTGGGATGTGCAGCAACCCGGAGCCACCTGAATCGATTCGCGAGGTGGCGCCGGCTCCCATTGAGGCCACGTGGTACATGTTCTCGGCTGTTGAGTATGCGCATCTCGGCGTCAGTGTGGCCGAAGAGAATCTTCGCTCGCGGCTGGGCGGGAAGTGCATTGTTCGCCTGGAAGTATCGGCTCGCGGCTACCGCATCTCGCAAGCCATTGTCAGCCTCGATACCGAGGAGTTTGGCGATGCCCTCAAGCAGTGGCTTGAAGGCTACCTTTACTTGGCAGCCAATGCAAAGACACTCTTTCTGCAGAGCGAGGCTCGTTCGCAGGTGTTCGAGTTCGGAGACATCCCCAAGGCGAGTAAGGAGCTCTTGGAGTCTTCTGCAGCCCATGACGCTATTCGAGACGCTGCATTTGCGTTTGGCGTGACGGCTGCGACGCAGCGAAATGGCGCTGCGCTCCTTAAGGTCAAAGAGTTGCTCGCTGATTCGGGTCAATTTTCGCTTGCTCTTGACCTCATCTCCAAGATGACGGAGGCCAATGAAAACGGTGATGACCTCAACTCGTACGCGTGCCAGCAAATCCATCGTGTGTGCCAGCCGAGCGCGCTTAGCGCCGAGGAGCTCTTCGGCGCCTGCTTGAGGTTTTGGCAGGTCACACGGCGTTCGCAGCTGAGCAAGGCTGTCTCGAAGACGCTATCTGACTTTGCCTCGCGCGAGTGGCGAAGAGTCGTGGAAACGCAGGCATTTTCTCTGCTGAGCCCGAGGACCTCAGTGCTCAACATTCTCGCGGCGACTACCAGCAAGGACGAGCCTCGGAAGAAGCTCGCCAGGCTTTTGGTCGCATCTCTTCCCGCGGTTCACGTGCACCTCAGCAGAGAGTTTCTTGAAGAAATTGTGCAAGCTGCCTCGTAGCGGTGCTGACAGGCTTACGCTGCCATCCTGTGCTCGTAAAACGCCGTGGCCTTGTCCTCGAGTAAGGCATCGAGTTCCTCGAGCGTGCGGCCTTGCGGGTTCAGCCAGGCCTCGAGGTTCTCTTCCTTGAGCGACACGATGCACCGGTCGTTGCCTGCTGCCGCTCATCCTTTGAGTGGGCTCTACGCCTGCGTTCCTTTCGACGCGATAGAGCCAGAGAACTGCCGCCACGCTCGAAATTCGAAGTGCGGCTTCATCGACCCATAGAGCACTCGATAACGGGAACCTTGCCGGTGACGTGCACTTTGGTGCACGTCAGCACCACGCCAGCTTCCACAAGCACCTCTCGCTCGTGCCCAAGCTGCTCATTTTTTCGATTTTTTAAAGGAAGCGCTCGTACCGGCATTCCAGGTGCAATCCTGAGCACAAAGAGGCACCGCCCCGGCACGCTGCGCGCGTGTGTTAAGGCCACCTGCGGTGTCCAACTGGTAGATAACACCCTGGGCACAGTGACCGTGGCGCCGACTGCCATGGTAGACCCGCCGTTCCATTCACCTCCGTGATAGAGGACTTGTCCCACAGATAGAGGCAACCCATGCAGCGCCATCTCGGCGTCGATGGCAGGGTAGTTCCACTTGTCTCGCTTGTCGTTCCGGTAAGAGCGCACCGCTGGGACCAATTTCAGCGCTGGCATGGCTCGCAAGCAGGTCTTGTACTCCCTGCACCCATCAAGTGACTCGAGAAACGCGATGCCAGCAGGATGGTCGTGCTGCACGAGCAGTGCCTGCCACACGTCACTTGGCAACGGGTAGTGTTGCTGAACCCAGGGGTCGCCCATGGCAGCTTGCCTTGCCTGCTCGGGCACAGGAGGAGGTTTGCCCGCGAGGGGGAAGATGTCTACTAGCGGCAGTATGGTCATGAGCTCAATCGTATTCGCACTTTGACGCAGAATCTCCGGACGCGAGAGCCAACGAGCCCTCGGTGCGGAAGGTAACGCGGGCGGCTTCAAGACTGAGGGAAAAATGCAAAAAGCGGGACTGCAGCTTGATACTTCATTCGGGGCTAATTGCATTATTTGGCTGTGCGGAATGCTCGATGAAGAAAAGGGCCCGACTGGTCGGATAGTTGAGGACCTGCAGACGCTTGGACGACTTCCCGTTCCCGTTCGGCGGTATGACGTTCATGCGCCAGAAGGGCTTCTTGCGGAGCTTGATGCTCTTCGGACCGCGGTCGGCACGCGGAACATTCGCCCAATTCTTCACCTAGACTCGCATGGAAGCAAAGAGCTTGGTCTGAAGGTCGGTGGTGACTTTCTTGATTGGGAGATTCTTGGGTTAGCACTTCGCGAACTGAACGTCGCTATGGGAAACAACTTGCTCGTCGTTGGCGGAGCCTGCCACGCGCTGTTCACAATCCGCTCGGTCGACTTCCACTCCGCCAGCCCATTCTTCTCTCTTTTTGCGCCGGAAGAAGAGGTCACATCGGGATTCTTGGAGGACAGGGTTGTTCCCTTCTACGAAGAACTCTTTGCAGCTGGCTCGCTGGAGGCTGCTTACGAGAAACTGGGGCCACCGTTCATGTACGAGCATTGCGAGAAGCTCTTGGCAGTCGTCCTCCTGAGGCACATCAAAGCTGGCTTGTTGGGCAAGAATCTCAAGGAACGACGCGAACGTTTGCTGACTGAAATCTTCCAAGGTCGCGGAGACAGCGCTCCAGAAGCGCTGAAAGCTGCAAGGGCGTTTCTCAAGGGGGGCATGCGCCCGACGCAAGACCTCGTTGACCGCTATGCCTCGACGTTCCTCTGCGGTAGGCCTTGTAGCTTCGACGTTGACCAACTGCTCGCACTGCTCAAGTAGGTAGTCCGATGAGCGCGCCGCAACTGCAGCTCGGCGGCAGGCGATTTTGCAGCGAGCCGAGGAATGCAAGCTCCGGCATCTGGCCGCAAGCAAATTCATCGACCTTGCAGAGACGGCGGCGCGCTTGGGCGTGGCGGTTGCCGCTACTGACGGACGCCTGCTCAAGCTGTCATTTGGCGAGCCGGGCCAAACGGCACGAGTTCCGACATGGACCGTCCCGCTATTTGGCAATGCCGCGGAGGAGCTCCTTAAACATCGAGCCGAACAGATGGGCGCTTTATCCCTCCCTCACTGAGCGCGAAAGGTCGCTGGACGGTGCCCGGCCGTTAGACCTTCTTCCATTGCAGCAGGAGATGGTTTTGCAGGCGCTGAAAGCCCTGTCAGCGCCCCAGCAGCAAATTCGATTCGCCCTCTCTCAGCGTGCGCCTGCATCGTCAATCGGCGAAGTTTGGACTGTCCGTCCCCATCACCGTGACGTCACCCGGATACAGAGGCGTTGTCGCCTCCGGCTCAAGCGACAGTGCATAGTCAATAAATCTCTGGTCTTGCTTGTCAGTTCCGATAGGTCTCCAGCCCTTGAGCCCCAGTGCACGGGCTCGAGAACGCTTACTGACACATGTGGCTCGGAAAAGAATTGTTCGCATGACCATCGTGTACTGAACGAAGCCCTCCGGTGGTCGACTCGCGGCCTCCTCGAGGGTTGCCCAGAGAGGCGCCTGTTCCAGCGCAGCGCGGTTCTCCGAACTCTGAAGGGCGAGCGCACGAAGCGCTGTCCCCTTTGCTGTCAGCGGATATTCGAGCCCCGCGCTCGTCATCAGCGCCTTCAGCTTTACTACCGTCAAGCGGTACACCACGTCATTTGCCCTAGGCGGTGAATACTCGCGGAACACAGGCCATCTGACGGGATATGCGCCGAAGGCCTTAAACCGAGCATCCCACTCGTCGTACCAAGGCCAGTTGCCGGTCCTGTCCCGAAAGAATTTCTCGAAGACCTGACGATGGTAGCGACCCTGATTCTCACAGCCATCGTCGCCGCAAATCAGCCGCAACGCCTCTTCTATCTCCACTGACGACAGGAGGCCGATGCTGGTCATCTCTGCGCGGAACAGGGGCCCGTAGCAGTCGTTCACGCCTAGTCTGCTTAACGTCCCGGCCGGTGCTGGAGGCGGAGCGCCCTCCACAGGCTTGCTCCTACGAAAGACGCCAAACAGGCCCATCGCTTCTTCCTTGACATCAACTTAGCAAGCTTCTGCTGCTCGCCTGTTCGCAGGCTTCATGGCACGCTCGACCGCCACCTTGGAGATGTGGAAGTCGGGGTTCATCGTCATGTCGTACGTCCCAAAGTCGTACCGAGCCTTCAACTTCCCAGACTTGAGCACTGCCAACACAGCGCGCAGTCTCCGCTCACCCTTGTTGAACCAGACATCGAGTTCGTCCATGCGAGCGCTACAGGCAGTCCCGCCGAAGTAGTCACCATAGGCATCAGACGGCGGCAGGTACATGCCGTAAGACGCCGGGTGCCGCGACGACTCCGGCGCTCGCGCGTTGGAAGCTCGCACGAGGACATCCACTGTTCGCAAGGTTCTCGCGAGTCCGTCGATGCCGTCCATGACCGCTTGAACGTCGTCAAGGACATCCAGCTTACGGGCTCGTTCGAGCGCCGCCGCCCAATACGCGTTGACCTGAAAAATCGGCGCCTTCGAGAACTTCCTGAAGACCATCGCGACATCCGCGAGAGCCTTCACGCGGGACCCCGTCGCCACGTCGACCAATCGACCGAGCTCTTGCCCCACCTGCGCAGCTGCCTGGTCGAGTCCTAACCGAGCCTCGATGGCTTGCTGACGGTACGAGCGCGTACGCGCCAACCGCTGCCACTGCTTGCGGTCAATCCGCTCCCACGGCCGGCTCCAGCCTGCGGGGACGGTCGGCTCCCACGGCTTGAGCGCATCAACGGTGCTGCGGCCGATGTTCAATTGGGCGTACACGATGGGCGAGCCACTCAAGCGCTTAACGCCATCACAGAGCTGCTGGTGAAGCTCAAGCGCCTTGTCCTCAAGCTTCTTCTGAAGGCGGTCGTTCCAACTGCTCGTGTCGCAAATCAAGACCTTTGCAAGACAGGACTGCCCGTTCATCGTGACGACCGTGAACTCGACCTCCTCCCTGACCGTGTGAAAGGGCCTCGGCGCGGGCTCGCGCCAGTGACGCTGGATGACGGCAACGGTGTCGTAGTCATCGTCGTTCCCACCGCTGCTTCCATTCCTCGACGAGTAGTAGGTGTCGTTGTTCGGATTCAGCTGGTTCGCGTGGTTGTCGAGGTCGTCTTTGCGGGACATGAAAGTTCCATTGAAGCCGTGACGCTGCATTAGCAGCGAATAGTATCCCGCGCTGCCGGAAGCTTGAGCGTCTGCGAGGGACAAGCAGCCAGGATACTGGAGATGTTGGCAAGAAGGAGCTATACGCTCAATGAATTCGAAGCTCCCACTCCACGCCGACCAAGACACCGTCGTAGCGTTGCTCTGCCCAGGCCTAATTTGGCCCATCTCCACAGCGCTCCGCAGCAGAGTAATGAGTCTCCGCCAGAATGAGCCGCTTCTAGAGAAGCGAAGTTGGCCCATCCGCATCGGGCTCATCTTGATAGGAGTCGCATTTCTCGGAATAGCCGCTGCCCTCCTTGCTCGCAGTACGCGGCTTGCGACATTGGCGTTCGAACTTTCTGTTTGGAGCGCGGTCGAGGGGCTGCGAGTGCTGCTTTGGCAGCCGATTTGGAAGGTGAGGATAAAGCCTCATCTGCGAGCAGTTACCGCACTCTCTCCTCGCGCTCATCTCTTCGTATGTGCGATGAGCGTAAGCTGTCGGTCACTCTATGTTTGCGACCTTCTGCTGGCATGTTCGGTCGCGTTCAGAGACGTCAGTGGTTGGCGAAGAGACCCACTGGTCCAGGCAGAAGCGAAGTACGCGCTCAGCATGCTCCGCTACGAAGGGGGGCACTCATACAATTGGCTCGCCACTCGATACATTGACGACCAACATGCCAGCTATCGGACAAGACAGCGGAACGGTTTACCAGGAGCGAGACATCCTCGTCGCCGCAAGCGACGAACTAATGTCCAGCGAGCCGCTCTACCGAATCGAGAAGGACGGCACTGAGACGGACGTTCTCGTCAAGCCGGTTCGCAACAAGACCTCGCCAAACTTTCGAAAGCTAAAGGATGCGCCATTCGTCACCCAGGTTGGGCGGCGAGAGACCAACCCTACGCACGATGCGTGCGTAGGGATGTTGGTGACGCAACTTCTCACTTCAAAGCTGAAAATCGTAAGCGCCACATTCGACGAGAAGGGCAATCGCGACGCCAATGGTGCAACCTTGTTCTCGCAAGGAAAGTGCGCGTACGAGTGGTGGCAAGACGGCGGGGCTTGTCGAATGACAGCAGAGCTCGGAAGGTACATTCAGCCGGATATCTGTGGCCGCTCCAAAGAAGTCTTCTTTCCTTCCGGTCGTCAGCAAGCCATCATCATCGAGGTCATCAATACTCACCCGCCGGAAATCGACACGTTCTATGCGTTGTTGAACTACTCGCTCTATAACCACATCGTACTCTTCTACTTCGTGGCTGACGGAGCCAAGGGAAGCCAGTATTCCGAGGTGAACCTGCGGGACGGATGCCTTCAAATGCGCGCGTCGCACTACCTTCTAGGCGGTTGCGTCTATCGAAACGGCGATGAAGTCAAACGCTACGGAAAGGACGACGAAGCCTGGTACCGGCACCTGCTACAGACGTACTTCGGCACTCCGCTGCGGGACAAGCACGCCTAGGTCGGCGGAAGTCGCCGCGGGCGCCCTCGTCTCGGGTTACTGGGGCGTTCAGGGCGCTGCGACTCAAGCACCTCGATGAGGTCAGCAAGGGCATCGCCTAGCGTGTCCCGTTGGCTCTTCTCAGTCTGGTCAAGTGTGAACTTCTCGAGACCGAGAAATTCTTCGATATTGCGAGCAACCTCGTCACGGATTTTCCGATGCCCCTTGGCATCAGGAGACGAGAGTAGCTGGCTCACGTACGCAGGAGCCTTCCCGATTGCCGCGGCAAGCTCAGCCTTGACCACCTGAGGTCGCTTACTCAGGATGGACTTCAGCGTCCATAGCCGACGTTCGTATTTCGAGATGCCGTGCGTCGGCAGTACCCGTACCTCTTCGGGCAGGAGGGCATCGAACGGGCTCGCGCGCCTCTTTTCCGGAACGGCCTGCAAAGGCTGCACATCAGCGCCCTGTCGTTTTACCTCGGCGAGAAGCCTTTCAAGAAAGGTCTTCGTCCTACGCTTTGCCAGCACCTCCTGCATCCGAAACACCTGACCGGCCAGGCGCTTGGGTGAACCCCTCGCGTCCAACGTGGAAATGAACCCCTCGAGCGCATTGGCTCGGAAGGTTTCCATGTGAAGGTCCGTCTGCAGACGCAGCGTCTTCATATGCGACGGCAGGTCTCGCGCGAGTTGCTCATTCAGCAGCCTAGTCACATCTTCGGCAAGCGAGGTTCCCCTTGCCGCAGCAGAGCTGTCAAGTCTCCGCTTCAGCTCGTCAGGGATGCGAACGAACAGGGCCGCCATGCCTCTAATTTATCATTTTGCTAGCGCTTTATGAAAGCTTCTCAGGGCAGAGACTTCGGCGGAACATCGGTTCTGAACACGGTCACCTCCCGACCGCGTCAAACCAAGGAAATGATGATGAACAAGCTCTCCTTCTCGCGTGCCCTCAAGTTGCACGGCAACACGAACCGCCTCCTCGAGTTCAAGGGCGCAGGCAGGACCGTCGAGGACGCCCGCAAATTTTTTGCGAGCGAAGGCGTGCACCTGGTGGTCGTGAACGGCGACGTCCCGCTGCTCGCAAACCTGCCCGAGTTGACGCGTGTTGCGGTGTCGAAGGATGCCGTTAAGCGCCACCTCAGGAAGATGGAGCCGTCTGCGCTTCCCTTCCCTCCGGCGATTGCATGAGCATGCCAGCGCGCCGGGCAAAGGACCAGTTCCTTGGCGGCGCGCGATTTGCGCGTCCGGAGATGGGTGGCTAGCGATAGACTCGGCGGCCCGCGCTCCTCCCCAGTGCGTGTGACCTCAATCGTAGCCGAGGGCCAACGAATGCCGAGTCAACAAGCAGCGCCTGCTGCCGCAACGTCTCCTTCCGGTGGCTATGCCCCGTGGACACCGTACTTGGGCGTCAAGATAGTCCGAAAGACCGACGAGAGCGCCTATGCGTTCCAGCTCAGCTCATTCGCCATAGATGCTGACGGAGCACCGAACGCGTACCACCCCGACGACATCGGCAAAGGCAGCAGCCCAAAAGGCGTCTACAAAGGTCTGGACAACCCTAGCAACGCTGGGTATCCGAACGTCGACCCCACGAAGTGGAACGACATCATCGTCCAGGACCCAAAGGACAGCACGACGGGCTACATCCAGCCTGTCGGTTCTCCGTGCCCAGGCTTCTTCGTTTCGCAGACTTCGCTGCACGACAAGACCAAGTCCGTGCTTGACCCGAGTCGGTACGTCGATGCGACGGAGGTGCCCTATTTCGTGTTCCCCGGCGAGTTTCTTCGGACGCCAGGAACTGGTGGACTGGGTGACTTCGGTGTCGCAAAAAACAGCGACACGGGTGCGCTCTCGCCATTCGTCGTGGCCGACACCGGCGGCAAGACAGCCCGACTTGGCGAAATGTCGATAGCACTTGCTCAAGCGCTCGGAGGCACCAAGCCGAACCCGCGCACGGGTACGGGAACGCCGCCTGGAACCGTGGTCTTCATCCTCTTTCCACACAGCGCAACGACGCCCGCGTGGCCGGTACCTCAGGCTCAGCTCCAAGCGCTTGCGACGCAGCTGCTACAGGCCGCTGGCGGCTTCGAATCACTTGCAGGCATCCAGCTTTGAGTTTGCGACGTCGCGCTCGTCAGATTCTTCGGCGAGGTTCGCCTTCGAGCAGACCTGGCAGGACAGTGATGCAGAAAGCGGGTCTGCGACGGGTACCGCAGCGCCGCGCGAAAAACTCGCGGGCAGGCGCTCTGGAGTAGCATAATCACTGAAACTCAGTGACTCCCAATGGCTTCCACGAAGTCAGACGCACAGTCGAGCGCAGCCAAGTCTCCCCAAGTGACCGTGTGGCTTGGGTTGGAGCTCCGCGCACGAGTAGAGCTATGGGCGGCTGCTGAACGCAAAACGGTCAGCGCCTCCATCGCGCATCTCACGGAACTCGGTCTCGATGCGATTTCCTTGTCACCGGCGCTTTTGAACGCCATTGACAAGCGACGAGACGAGGAAAGACAGTACGGATTGACCCGCACGCAGGTAGTCGAAAGCCTGCTTCGGGCCGCACTCGGCGCTGCCGATGACCCGCAACGAGACCTGTTTGGGGGGCAGCGATGATTTGGAAGCAACTCTGAAGTCGGTGCTTCGGCAGCCTTTGTCTTGTGGAACTTGCCAAGCGATGCCAACCAGGCGCCGCGTGCGGAGGAGCAGCAGATGAACGTCGACGCCAAACTAACCGGGTCACGAAGGCTAGTTTCCAACGCAGGAATAAGTAGCGTTATGCGCGGCCAGCGGCGTTACATGTACGCCTTCTTCGACAAACTCGTCGCTGCGGACATTATATTTCTATCGGACCTCGAGCGATATACCGCAGACGAGCTGTTTAGATTAGCCCCGACCAGCCGAAGCAACCGTGAGCGCTTTATGCGCTACGTGAAGCGGGGATTCTTACAGCTTAAAGCAAGCGACTAGCTACGCTCGCTGAAGTAGAGAATCTCATTCCGAGCGGGTCCAGGTGCACCGTTCGCCGACATCAGGGTTTCGACTTCCCCGGTAAAGCTCGGAACGACCTTTGCGCACGCCTTGGCCAGCAACTCGACGCTGGCGCGAGTGGCAGTGTGTCCGCTTGACATGTCGTGATAGAACGCCGGCGCTTCAATCAGCATGACTGACTGCAGTTCCTGGAAGCGCTCTTCGTTTGTCTTACCCGCGAAATTCGCCTTGAAGAACGTGTCGTTGAACCCGCCAAGACGATAAATGGCCGGCGAGATACAGACATAGTCGCGAAGATTATGCGCTGCGGCGCCGTGGTCCTCCAATATTGCCTCGATGGTACCGAGAATCATTGCCGCTCGGTCAAGAGTAAGCGCAATTTGGGGATTATTGAGAAGACCCCGAATCTGCTTCTCGCCCGGAAGGTCTACCCAGTTCAGGTGTGGGTACCGCTCCTTCCAGGCTTCCGGGATTTTCGCAACGGCTCGCTCGCGGTATTGCTTTTCTTTCAGAAGACGACGTGTGTATCGATTCAAGAACGGATGAACAGTATCCGTTTTGCCCTTCACGGGAAGGCGAATCTTATTGAGCTTGTCCTCGAAGCCCGGAAGGCGAAACCAGGCGGCTGGGCCGAAACTCAGCGACCAATTCTGCGGTAGCTGCTTGGGCACCAAAAACTCGTCAATCGAATCCGGCAACGCCATCGGTCTCCCCCTAGTTCGAGCCCTCTGTCTCGGAGAGGGGCACCGTGCTACCTGAAAAGAACGCAGTTCACGCGACAGTGTACCGACCATTACCCCCTTTGGCACCCCCTGGCACCCCTTGCCCCCGCATACGGGGGCCGGGCGCCAACAAGCATGCCTGCGCCACGGACGCGCCCGCTTAGGGCCGCTGGCCGGGCCGTAGTCACAGTTGGCCGAACCTAGGTGAGCTGGACGGACGGAGCCTCAACCGGACAGCCGCAGGCCGCGATTGACCGATGCGGGCGTGCGCAGGCAAGCACCGAGGGCTTCGGGCGAGCTACGGGGCACGAAGGCCAGCGCGGACAAGCGCAGGCGCACACGGGGGCCACATGGGTGCCGCAGGCAGCCGTGGGCGACAGTTGGCGACTACAAGCACCCCGGGGGTGAGGCCGAGGATTTGGACATCAAGTCCAAACCCCTCAAAGGTGCCGTATGAAAGCCTGGAAGATGTGGCTCTCGCAGCTCGCTCGCAAGCTCACTGCTCCCGCGAACTGGAAGACCTGGCTCGCTAAGTTCGTCCGTGAACTCCCCATGCACACGGTGAGCGTGGTGCTGGCACACGCGTTGATGCACGTGGCGACCACCGTCTGGCTCGCAATCGTGCAAGCGTTGCTGGCGTAGTTCGAGATAGTTCAGGCCGTGCGCGCTATAGCGCCAACTTGGCTCGGATTTCTAACGGGCTTCCCCGGAGCTGGCGCACGGAGACGTGGCGTGTCCGCTAACTTGATAGCCATCTACGCGCAGGCCGACGCCCCGCAGCTATGGCGCTCATAGGACTGTTCAGCTATCGTCGCCAATGTGCACGACCAGGAGCGAGCGCCATGGGAATATCAATCAAGCACAACGGGGACGGCAGCATCACCGTCTCGTGTGGCTCTGAAAAGCTGAGATTCTTCCCTGACGATGACGACGAGTCCTCCGCAGACGGCGGAGGTTCGGTCGGCATCCCGGTAATCGACCCACCGGATAACTCGCCAATCGGGTATCCGCTGCCTGGCGCCTTGGGAATGATTGCCTCCAAGTCACCCTTCCGCGCGAAAAGGCACTCTGTGAGGGTACTTTATAACAACAAGACGAACAGCTTTGAAGTGCATCACGATTTCGAAGCCGAACTGCGGGCGTTAATTGACTGGATAGGCTCACATCCCGCAAGAATTCCCATCGGTATCGAGACAACACCTGGAGAGAGTATCGACCTCGCGAGGTTGCGGCAACAACTGCCCGTCCTTGAGGGAATGGTGGGACACAGAATCCTTCCGTTCTTGGTCGCTCCTCCGCGCGCCAAGCCGAAGCGCTAGTCTCCAATGGCAACGGCTGCACCATCGACAAGTGTCTCGCCGGCGCCGCCACCGCCGCCGCCACCGGTCGCTGACCCATACGTCACCACACGAGCGAACCTCAGAGACACTATAAAGTGGCTCGCAGCGACGTTCTCTGCACTTGCGGCCGTAGTGGTTGCGGGTGCTCCGTTGTCGGGCCTGGCCAAGCTGCCCTTCGGTTTCCAGTGGGCAGCTGCGGTGGTGGTACTCGCTATTGCGTTCGCGTGCATCTGCGTGGCACTCGCCATCACGATTTCGCTTCTCAGAGGAGACTTCCTCTATCTCAGCGACATCCTCAAATACGCCGCAGCGCAACCGCCGCAAGCTCGTCCGACCTTCAAAGAGCGCCTTGGCCAGTGGAAGCACGCACTCTTCCACGGACAAGACATTTCGGATTTCGATTCCGCTGACAGGAAAGTCATCCCGCTGCTCTGTAAGAACTTGGCAGACCACCCTGGTGACATTCTCCCCTTCGCCTATCGAACGGTGCCGGAGTTCGCTACCGAGATGGACCGCCGAAAAGACGCGTTTGAGAAGGCCAAGGCGGAATGGGAAACCAAGCAGGATGTAGCCTCGAGGGACGCCTACACGTTGGCTCGAGCAAACTGGAACGAGCTTGAGCCGACGCTACAAAAGGTCATCTTCTTTGGGTCGACCTTTCTCTTCTACGCGCGCACGCGGCTCGCGATGCGCAAGCTCTTTCTGCTCGGAGGGGCAGCGCTAGTTCTGCTCGTAGTGTTCGGAACGCTTGCGCAAGAACCGGAAAAGGCCAAAGACAGCAAGCCCACCAACTCAGTGGTCAACAATTTCGCGCCGCCACCGGTCTCGCCGACGCCACCCACAACGCCGCCACCTACACCGCCCGCTCAGGCTTTTCCAAGTCTCCAGCCTGTGCTTTTTAAGACCGGCAAGGCATTGCTCGACGACGAGAACCTAAAGCGTGTTGATGCGGCTCGGAACGCCTTGCATGCGTACCCGCGAGCGTCCCTGCTCCTCTACGCTCATACGGACACCATCGCTGGCGACCAAATCAATGAGGGCCTGGCTCACCGACGGGGCGCAGCCGTCAGGCGGGCCTTGATTCGCGAGGGGGGCTTGGACGCAGCTCGCATCCTCGTCTCCGAACAACCCAAGAGCGGATTGCCGCAGTTGACTGGGGCACAGACCGCTAGCCAGACGAATCGGTCTGTGGTCATGCAGCTCGTCGACCTGCCTTGAGCGACGAGATGAGCATCCGTTCGCTCCGGCCAAACGTTGACCGTCGCCGGAGGCCGCCTCGCTTAGACCGAGAAGCTCTCTAGCGTCTTGCCGCCTTCGATGGCGGCCTTGAGCCAACGCGGCTGGCTGCCGCGGCCGCTCCAGGAGTTGCCTTGGTCATCTCGGTACTTAGCCGCGACTTTCGAGCCCTTGAGCGACTTGCGCGCGGCCTTCGCAGGACCTTTCTCGGTCACCGGCTTCGCAACGCCCGACGCCTTCGGCTTCTCTGCCTTGCTCTGCGCGATGCTCGGTGCAGGTTCGTCTCCGAATAGGCGCTCGGGCGTCAGCTTGTAGAAGGCAATAGCCTCCTTGATTCGAGCAACGACGCCGTCGGCCTCCCTCGCAAGTGCCTCCTGCTCCCGTGCTTGGAGCTTGGCAATCTGCTCTCGAATCTGTGCAACCGACTGGGCCATTCAGAAAGCTCCTTCGTAGGAAACAGCGAGCCCACGCTTCGGACTCATAGTTGTTGAAAGAACCCATTTTAGGCGAAGCCAGAGCCACCTCGCACAAAACGAGGCCTAGTTGGCAGTTGTTGATGCCCGCCAGTTCGCTTGAAATTGCCGTCGCCGGCATTGCTCTTGTCGCCGGTCGCCGATGCCGTCGCTGACCCGCTCTGCGATATCGACTTCGCGCAGGTCAAGCACTGCGAAGGGCCCGCCTGCATGCTCGTCTTCTTGGACAATACGAAGAGCCACGCGCGCCGCTGGTGAAGCATGACTGGATGCGGGAACCGCGCGAAGCAAAGCGCACTGCGTGAACGTCGCAAGCGAGATTCGGCAGGCACGCCCTCACCCCGCTGAGGCACTTCTGCGTGGCAGCCCTCTTTGGGACGTGAGCGCCGCGCAGCTCCATAGATGCGCTGCACGAAGCTTGCATGTGGCTGAGGCGAGATGCCATCGGCGCACGATGCAAGTTGCTTCCACGGCGAAAACGAAATTCGGCAGCTAGACCCGTCATCGAGCTTAGGGATGGCTGGCCTAACCGATGAGTCCAACATCACGAGCGCCACAAGACGCTGAACCGCATCGACCTGCGGCTCGAGTCAACCAGCTCGGAGAACTGCCTTGGCCGCTTCCAGATTCGGTGCTTCGCTCTTCGTCTCACTGCTGCTGGCGGTCGGGCTGGCGGGCTGCGCCAGCGACATCCGCTACAGGACGGACGTCGCCACGACAGATGAAAAGGCTTGCCAAGCAAGCGAGAGCGACCCGATGGTCTGCGAGCATGCCGCTACCGAAGTTCACGAGGTTCCAGGCATCAACGCCGGCTCGACGGTCAGCTACACGCTTCACTTCGTCGAGTTCGACGACGAAGGCGCCCCACACGAAGCGGCGATTCTTGGAGCCAAGATTGACCCGTCGCTCGAGCAAAAGCATCCGAGCCAAATCAACGCTGCTCTGAGGCAGATTCACGAGCTCCTGGACGACCCGTCGCAGTGCGTGCAGTTGGTCATCTTCACGCACGGATGGCAGAACAACGCCAAGTTCGACAACGACAACGTCCAGAGCTTTCGCCAGTTCATGGCACGCATTGCGCTGGTCAACAGCCAGATTCCGCCCAGTCAGGGCGCCTGCTTCGGCAAGCGCAAGCTGGCGTCTGTCCCCTGCGCTGCTTCCGCACCTTGCCCTTCTGCTCAGGTTCCGACGCATCGCAAGGTCGTAGGCCTCTACGTGGGTTGGCGCGGAGAGACCTTGACCTGGCCACTGGTCAAGTACGCCAGCTTCTGGGACCGCAAGGCTGCGGCGGAGCGCGTCGCACGTGGTTCGGTTCGAGAACTCTTCGGCCGCCTCCGTGACCTCGCGGAGCTCACCGAAACTGGCCTTGTCTACGACGACTCGAAGCAGGCGGCGCCCAGGCTTCGCACGTACGTCATCGGCCACAGTTTCGGCGCGGACGTGGTCTACCAATCGCTCGCGCAGTCACTCGTCGACAGCCTGGTGAACGGGCTGGATGACAGCAAGACAGCACCTGCCGCCGCCCCGCGGTTCATCGACATGATTGTCCTTGTGAATCCGGCTGTCGAGGCGCAGCGCTTCGACCCAGTCTTTCGCGCGGCCAAGCAGCGTAGCCCCATATGCGACAACGCCAGCCCTCCGGTCTGCACACCCGCCTACCAAGCACCCTTGATGGCAATCTTCACGTCAGAGAGCGACCGTGCCACCGAGATTGCGTTCCCCATCGGCAGGTGGTTCAGCACGGTCCTCGTGCATCCAACCGGGGAGCGTGAAGGCCAGGCGGTCAGAGAGACCGTCGGATGGAATGAAGACTTCGTCACACACCATCTCGAAGTCACGGACGACTGCGGCGACATGAGCCCGGTTCCATTTCGCACCGTCGGAGCCTCTCTCGCCTATGCCGAGTCGCCGTGGAAGGCCTGCACATGGAACTCTGTCGCGTCCATCTCGGGCGACCAAAAGTCCAGCACCGGGTCAGGCGCGAAGGCGTTTGTCTTGGCCCAAGGCGGCGACAAGCTCCCTGGCCCACGCTACAACGGCCCCATCTGGAATGTCAGCGTCAGCCCGGCGCTGATTGACGGCCACAACGGCATCTGGCAACCCGAGTTCGAGGACTATCTGCTGATGCTGTTCACGGACGAAGTCGAGCACAACATCCTTTGACCACCTCGCACCGGAGAATGTCACTGGTGAGATACGGACCGCTCTTTGCGGTGACTTGACCGCCTCGTTAGTGCTGCTGTGCGCCGGCCGCCTGAGCCATGGAGGCCAAGGTGAATCCGGTGTACTCGGTGATGAATGCCATCTCCTGCGAGACGAGCGTGTAGACGCCGGGCAGACTTACATCCTGCGTGCACTCATCATCGTTAAAGCTCATCACTCCTAGAAATTGCGCCGGCCCTGGTAGAGATTCCGAGAAGAGAGGGCCGCCGCTGTCGCCATCGCAGAAGGTTGCCTTCTTATTTCCCGCGCAGACCTGAGCTGGCGTCACTGACCTGTCCGAATATTGGGAGGCGCAGGTTTCACGCGAACTCACGGTCATTGAAGTCTTACGCAGCACCGAAAGAGTGTTTTGATGCGGGGCTGAGGCACCCCATCCCGAAATGTCCAACATCGAACCGTAAGTCGTCAGTTGAACTTCCTGCGCCGCAGAGGGAAGCGGCGCTATCGGAAGCGTCTTGTCGGCGATGCGTACAAGTGCAACATCGTCCTTCCATATGAGGGGGTCGTAAGTCCGCGCAGAATATGGGCCTTGAACTACTGGCACGGTCTGTCCGAGCTTGATTCCTATCAGCGACAAGACACCGACGGCTATACGGATGTCTCCCGAACCAAGCTTTTGTGACTTCGCGTTATCCACGACGCAATGAGCGGCCGTCAATATCCAGCCACCACCAATATGCGCGCCGCCGCAAAACAGCGTTACGTCGTTGCCATCTCTTCGCATGAGCGCGACTTCCCAGGGCAGCTCGCCTTTTGCAACGAGCTTGGCGTTGTCCTGTCCGAGGTCGTTGACCGAGATGATGTACGGCTTCTGAGTCACTAACTCATAGGCGTGCCGAAGGCCAGCAGCCTTGAATGGGGCCGGGCCAAAAAGAAGCGACCTGTTCCCAGGAATGCTGACATCCTGGTGGACGTCAACGGTCGTGTCATCTGCGGCCATGCAGTTGACCCAACTTGTCATCAAGAGAGCGGCGATGGCCGCGTGTTGCCACACCATTGCAGTCCCCTCACGAGCCCGCGGCCGGCTTGGGTGGCTTCGGGTCGTTCGAGCAGGCCACGGATTTCGGCTCGTCGATTCCCGGCGGCTCGCCCTTACCCAGCTTGTAGGCGTCCTTGAGTTCGCAGCCGACGGACTCGACACCCTGGGTGATGTGCTCACCCGTCATCTTTTGCACGTCATAGGAGACTGTGACCAAGCCTGACTCAAACACCTCGTTCGAGGTGAAGAACGTCTTCTTGGCAATGGAGCTGGACGCTGCGGCCGCAACGCTCACATCAATCGAACACACATCTGAGGTAATGGCGTTGATGGCACGTGCGTCCAGAACCGCTTGGATGTCAAAGCTCTGCACCAGGTCAGTCGCTGCCTTGACAGTGGACTGCTGCAGCGTGACCAGCTTGGCGTCGGAGGGAGGAGGCAGCAGAGAGATGTAGTTCGATAGCGCCGTGAGCCGAACGATGGGACGGGTGACGGCCAAGTAGTCGACGCTCTGGTAGTTCGGGAAGACGAACCGACTGCTGTCTCCAGAAGATTGAAGCATGCGTTGAACGGCGACTGGGTCAATGGTCTCGGAAGACGTCGTCGCGGTGTAAGTCGGAACAAAGCTCTGGATGATTCCCAGAGCTCCCGACAGCGCCGTGATAGCGGTTCCGATGCCCGCTGCCGCCGGTAGCGCGGAATGTTGCCCGGGCACTCCAGTGCACGGGTCTGAAGTATCGACGCCGTCATCGGCGGCGGGTGCCGGCTGACCAGCGCTTGCTGCGGCCTGTGCCGCGGCCGCCTTGGCCTGTGCCGCCTTTGTGTCAGCGTCCTCGCGTTCCTGCTTGATTGCCGTGGTTTCGATTCTTCCGCGCGCAAGACAGAGTTGACCAAGCATCGCCGCAGGCTGCTGCGCAACGTTCAGCGCGAGAATCTGAGCCTGCATGCGGTCGTGGACTGAGACCGTTGTCAGATGCGCGCATTTGGTGGCATCCACGGTTTTGACCACGCTGTTGATGGCGCGTTGAGCCGCAACATAGGCGAGCCAAGTCGACAAGTCGCCAGTTGTTCCTGACGTTGCCGCCGGCGCTGACGCAGCCGTCGATGGACTGGCGCCGCCGGTCTGCGAACCTGCGGTCTTTCCGCCGCCCTTCCCGCCACCAGCCAAGGCGGCGCCAGAGCAAAGCGCGCCCAAGGCGAGCGCAACGAGTGCGACAAATAGTCGGTGCATGACTTCTCCCCCGCAATGTCGTCGTGGCATACGCACCCGACAGTGGTGCGTCCCCGGCGCGAAATGCGCTTCCTCATTTGTTCGCGGCGGGCTTGCCTTGCTTGAAGCTGTCTTCGGCCGGCACACGCATTTCTGTCGCGCGAACAGGTGCGATGGTCTACCTCGCGCGCAGGAACTGCAATCGCAAGTCTGAGATGGTGAGATGGCTTTGACCCATTCAGAACGCGAACGTCGACCTAACTGGGCGAATGAGCCGCCACTCTGGCGTCCTGACTCACCGTCAAATTTGGGGGCTTCACACCGCCAGGCACCGATTTCGTCCCGAGCTTGTTGACGGTGCGCTGCTTCTCACTAGCCTTGTGGATGTGAGGATGAAGCGTCAAGCAGTAGCTTGCGAGATGATGCGAAAGTTAGCTAGTTGCTCTAGCACGCTCTCTCAACAGCAATCGGGAGACATCACTGTGACAGACACGAAAACTCAGATTTGCGGAACGCGCGGTCGCATCAATGCGAAGCGGATTCAAGAAGTCGCACCACGAATTCTGCCGACGCCGGAGCCGGACGACGGATTCGCGAGCGTGGTTCCGGCACGCACTCTCGCGCAGGTTCACTCCAAGACTTGGAGCAAGCCGGAAGGAATGCCGTCCGACGTCGCAGACGAGCTTCGGAGCATCGACTTCGGTGAGAAGCTCGCAAAGCTGAAGACCCCCCTCTTCAGCGGCACTTTGGTCTTCGTTCATCTGGTCTATACCGTTCACGGCGAGGCGAACCCCTTCTCCGTGAGCCTAGCCGACACCGCCACGGCAATCGACTTCGTTCGACGCGCACTCATCCCGATTTCTCAGTACGCAAGCCAATACGGTCCGAACAACGTCGTGGTCAAGCCGGACCCGCTGGAGGCCCCGGTCGTCATCAAGACCAAGAAGTACAGCGACGCCACGCTCCGCGACTGGATAAAGACCATCGTCGCTCAGAACAACCTGGACACGAAGCGGACCGCGCTCATCTTCCTCAATCCGCCCGGCATCACCAATACCGCGGGAGACCCCAATGAGGGGACGGGCGGGTACCACGACATGGGCGAGGTACCGTACGCGTTCGTGAACGTCTCCGGGAGCGGCTTCACGCTTGACGACAACAAGTGGCAGTTCGCGGCGCATCTGAGCCACGAGATTGCCGAGATGATTGTTGACCCGAAGCCCAACGGCAACCCCGAGGTCTGCGACCAGTGTGGCCCCAACTGCGCGCTCCTGTGGATTAACTACTTCACGCGCGACAGCGTCTACATCGCAACCAGCCAGGCTTTCCCTCCGCCGTTCGAGTACGGGTTTCTCATCAACGGCATCGTCAAGCCGGCTTTCGCCGCGGCCTGCCCGCCAGCGCTCTCAGTGGCAAACCAACAGGCAGCCTGCAGCTATGGGCCACCCGCCTTTCCGCTCGGCATGACGAGCATCACCGCACCATCGAGCGCCGGTCGCGCCGGCAATCTATTCGTCTTCGCGGTTGCGCCGAACAACAGAATTCTTTTCAACC
>OUMG01000004.1_pt1 | contig 30712 bp, 26 predicted proteins | sample 1694931 | NCBI WGS metagenome assembly OUMG01 (sample SAMEA3914864, study PRJEB12502) | metagenome | biome: forest; material: soil | place: USA | collected 2012-03-12 | depth 0.3 m | reverse complement strand
GCGCAAGGCCGAGGAGGAGCACCGTCGATGGGAGGAACAGCGTAGACGGGAAGAGGAAGCCGCTCACCGGGCTCGCCTGGCCAAAAACCGGCAGGAGGCGAGAAGCGACTTGCTGTCAGCCATTTCCTCGTGGGAGCAAACCCGAAGCATCCACGCGTACTTCTCGGCGGCAACACTCGAGGCCGAGGCGCTTCCCGAGGCCGAGCGCAAGCACATCCTGGAGCGCCTGACCGAAGCGCGAGAGCTCGTCGGTGAGGTGGATGCGCTGGGGAGGCTGCGGGAATGGAAAGCGCCCGGAGAGCGCTAGCGAGAACGGCAAGCCAGGGTCAACACTAGGCTTCGCGAGCGAGGGCCGGGTTCATCAGGTTGATGTTCGCGCCTTTACACATGACCCAGGGGCCCGGTGGATGCTCCACACCGTCCCAAGCTGCCAGTGAGGCCAGCGCATCTTTCGTCGTCTCGAAGCAGTAGCGACGCTCGTATGCCGAGTCCGAAATGCCCACAACGACCGCTTCCGTGAACAGGAAGCGCTTCACACCACAGAGACCAGCCTCGCCGCACGCCCGCAGTTCGCGGTAGCCGAGCGAGGCAATGTGGTCGAGGCAAGCTTTGTCGATGGCGGCAAGCGAATGAGCCATAGCGCGTCCAGATGAAGCACTGCAATGGATAGGCCCGCAGGATAACCGAGCCGCAGGTTGCACTCGCCGCGGCTATCCGGAAGACTCATCCTCGAAGACAAGTTCGGCGGGAGCCGGAGCCAGCCAAGGCAGGAAACGTCGCAGAACGGTTCGAAGCGCAGCGCAGTAATAGGCGCGCTCGACTTGGTCACAGTCAGGGCCTCGGCACCAAACCGAAACGCCATCGAGGTCACCTATGACCTGATAGCCCTCGGCGCATTGGGAGCGCCAGGCGGCCGTCATCGTTGGGAAGTAGAGTTCTGTGGCCATGTTGTTCGCGTCGATGCTTCGTTCCTCTCAATGACCATCAGTCTGACCAAAGGGAGGCTCACAGGGTGAGCGACGTGCAATGCACGTACTGGCGTGGCAACCGCAGGCGCCATCGGAACTATGCTGGCGTTGATTGCAGCATCGTCCCGCGACGGCTAGGCGAAGCTCATAAGGCTCTCCGGCGTGCCCTTGGCAGCATGTGGTTGACTACCGTGAAGAAGTACCACCAGTACCATGCGTTGCAGACTACAGTTAGTCCGCAGACGGTTAGCTCAGATGGAAGCAGCGCGCCAAGTCGGAAGACGAGATTGATACTGTGCAAAGACATCAACAACAGAACTACGGTGAGGAAAGGCCAAAGCAATGTCAGAACAGGAGCGCATGTCTGTTCGGAAGTCTTACCGGAGATTTCACTCATATGATTTGTGGCTGAAGCGAGTGTCAAACCGTGTAGAGAGGGTGTTTATCACCAAGGAGGCACTGACCTTCCTGGCCGAGCTCTTCGAGCCCACAATCTCTGGCCTTGCTTTCGGCCTGGGCCTGTGGGCGCTCGACCGCCTGCGTGAAGGCTTCAAAGCACCGCTGCTTTTCAGCAGCGCCGTCGACAGCGCAGTCGAACACGCGCGACCAGACGCTCTACTGCTGGCACTTCTACTGCTCGGGTTCTACCTGCTGATAGTTGGCTCATTTCTGTCGAGCCTGGTTCGCAGAATCACGGTTCTACCCCTGTCGCGCCTGTCGGCTCACGCCTCGATGTTTGTTCTGGGCGTTCTGTGGGCTCTGCCTTTGAAGGAGGCGGCAACTACTGACCACAAGGTTCTCGGTCAGACGGTTCAGGTCACACTAGCCTTGGTCGTCCTCGGAGCCTTCGCGAGGATGATTGTTCGGGCGTTCGAATCCCCACTTTTCGACCGGCTTGGCCAGCGATACCAGTCTGCGCGGCTCCTCTGTTCGGCGGTTGGGGTCTCAATCATTGTCCTCAGAGGGGCAGGCATCCTCGACGTCACGAAAAAGGATGCCGAGCGAGCGGCGGCAGCGCACTCGAACGCAAGAAAATCGGAACCACTGCCAGAGAAGCCTAGTACGCCAGAGAGCGCTCCAAGCCAAGAGTGAGCAGTTCCGTCGTCTAGCGCGCATCAGCATTCCAAATCCTGGACAGCGCAAATTTCGCGGAGACACGGATAGCTCCTTCTGGACTTGGGAAGAGAATTGCTCCAAGAGCTCGAAGGAATCCATAGGGAGGAACGAAGCATGGCCGTACAGGACCAGCAGGCGAAGAAGGACTTCATCGAACGAATCCGGCGGACATTCCTCGTCGGCGACGATGTACCCGAACATCTTCGCGAAGGTGCTCGCAACCTGCAGACGCAGCTAAACAATGCGCTGCGGCTCCTTTCGGAAGACCTTTACTCCAAGAAATCCCACTTCGTCCTAGAGCTGGTCCAAAACGCGGATGACAATCGCTACGAGTCCGGAGTCACGCCTGAGCTGACCCTTGTCGTCGAACCGGAGCGGCTGACCCTGTTCAACAACGAGACTGGCTTCAGCGAAGAGAACATCAGCGCCATCTGCAAGGTTGGTGCCAGCTCGAAGGCGAAAGACAAGCAGCATCACATCGGCGAGAAGGGCATCGGCTTCAAGTCTGTCTTTTCGGTCTCAGACGCGCCAGAGATTCATTCGAACGGATTTCACTTCCGCTTTGACCGAACTGACCCGACGAACCTTCTCGGGTATGTGGTGCCGACGTGGTGCGACGGTACTGATGAAGTCTCCCCGCGAGGCACTTGCATAGTCCTTCCCGCATCCGCGAAATATCGCTTCGGCGCCGACACCCTGGCAGGACTGGACTCGAGGGTTCTGCTTTTTCTCAATAAGCTCAAGCAGCTTGCGCTCAATCATGGCGGCATACGCACGACCCATCGGCGTTCAGAGCACAAGGGCGTATCCCACCTTGCCACCGCTGCCGTCAACGCGGACGACGTAGTCTCTGAGTCGCATCTGAGATTCCTCAGGGTGACCCAGTCCATTGACATGACGGGCGAGTATTCAGATGAGAAGCGCCCAGATGTAACGACGTCAACGGTCGTCCTGGCTCTGCCCATCGAGTCATCAGGCGTTGCAAGGCTGGAGCACTCCGCCTACGTGTTCGCCTATCTACCTGTGCACCAGGCGGGGTTCAGTTTCCCGCTTCATGCAGATTTCATACTGAACTCAGGGCGCGAGGCAGTTCTCAATGACCGCCCGTGGAACATCCGGCTTCGAGATGGAATCGCCGAAGCCTTCGTCGCCGGACTGGCGCACTTTCGAAAGTCTGCAGCGCTTGGGCTGACATACCTCAAGTACATCCCAGACAGGGGCGAGGTCTCGGACGACTTTTTTGGCGCAGTTCGGCAGCAAATCATTGCCGGACTTCGTTCAGCGGCGAGTCTTCCATCGGCGTCGGGGACGTGGAGAGCGCCATCAGAACTGCGAAGAGCTCACGAGCGCTTTCGAACTCTGCTTCCCTCTTCACTGACCAAACAGCTTTTCGATTTCGATTACATCGACGAGCGTGTCCATGGGTCAGCAGCGTTACTGCAGGAGCTGGGAGTCGAAGCGGCTGGATACGACGAGGTTCTGCAGCTATTCAAGAACAACCGAGATTGGCTGGCGAAGCAGCCTTTGGAGTGGCGAGCGCGCCTTTACGCGTTCATTGCCGAAGACGTTCCTGGATACATCAAGGCGGGCCTGCTGAACGTTCCTTGCATCCCGACAACTGACTCAGGCTACGTCATACCAGCTGAATCCGCTGTCTTCTTCCCACTCGCAAAGGGAAAGAAATACGGATTCGAGCATGAGTTAACCATCCTTGACGAGGAACTCTATAGCGCCTCAATGGCGCACTCTCCTGCCACGCAGCATCTATTCGATGCACTAAAGGTGCGCCAGGATGACCCCTTTCAGATGGTCGTCGGCCACATTCTTCCAAAGCATGCGGACGAATCGTGGAAGCGCTCCAAGCACACGGCACTCGTGGGTCACCTGCGCTACATAAAAGACAAGATTGACCTCTTCGTGAGCGCTGCAGCTGCGCGCGGACACGCTCGTGTAAGCGCGTTTCAAAGCCTACGTCAGGGATTGTGGGTGGGCACGAAGCAAGTCGATGAGGCAGGTGCCTGGACGTTCAACCGCGTGGACAGGCTGTATCTGGCCAAGGAATACAAGTCCGAATTCTGCCTGGAGTCCCTACTCGCCGGGGCGCTTGGCGCTGATGCCTATGTCTCCGCGGAGTACCTGGCAAAGAAGCCACAGGACCCCGAGGCCGAGGCAGCCTCTTGGCGGAGCTTCTTTTCAGAACTGGGTGTCCGTCTTGTACCAGCGGTGGTTGAAGTGGGCTCGGACTGGCATTGCAGCAAGGAGCTGAGCTTGCTGCTCGCAGCTGACAGCAATTCCACGAGAAGACTGACCCTCGAGTGGCTGAGCAAGAACTGGCAACACTATGCGCCCAAGATTGCCTACTCCTCGGGCCGAAGTCGCTATGAATCTACCTTCCTGAGACAACTTCGGGCGACAGAGGCGCCGCTCTTGGGAAGGCGTGGAACCGCTCCACTCCCCGAGACGTACTACCGGGCTCAAGAGCTGAAGGAGATTCTTGGCGACGACCTTCCCTATCTTGACGCGTTTCTTGAGCCCGGGATGCTGGAGGCCTGCCGAGTCACTCACAGACTCAATGCCAAGGCCCTCGTCAAGCGCCTGGTTCAGCTCAAGGCATCGAACGCAGGCACCGTCACCCAGATTCGGCAAATCTATCGTGTCCTCGAAAGGCTGTGGGACACGGATGAACACTTCATTCAGTTGGCGTTCGAGGAAAATGGTCTCATTCAACTGAAGGGCACGCACAAGGGCTGGTATAGCCCAAGCCAGGTGTCCTGGCGCAGCGCGGACTCTTTCATTGACTCGCTCTACCCACCGCTAGAGGGCCCCTTCAGAGATTTTCAAGGCTTGTTCATCGACAAGCTGGGAATTCCAAGAGAGCTCCCGCTTGCAAGTTGGGCTGACGCACTTACCCAGCTCGACAGCATCGCTGACCGAACTGCAAGAGAGTCGCAGGCGCTAGCCATCTACAAGCGCATGGACCGCGCGTTGCGGCCGAAATTTGGCAAGCCGGTGCCGCGTCCAGATTGGCTGGACGTTCTTGAGCAAGAGGCCGTCTTCGTTGACCAACACGGCGCTCTGGTTGAAGCAGACGAGAACTTGCTCGCAAACGACCGTCCCGAGATTGCGGCCCTGTTCATGGGCGAGGAGACATTGTCCTTCCTCGCAGTTCCCAATGAGGAAGTTCCGCGTTTAAGCGAGCTCTTGGGCGCGTGCGGCGTACAGCTGTTCTCTGAGGTTGCTGAGTTTGAAGTCGAATGCTCCGACGAAGGTGTTCTCGACGTACCGCTGACCGAGCGCGTGCAGAGGCTCGTTCCATACATTGCCCGCGTTCTCTATGCGAAGCTCCCAGCAGAGCTCGAGGAGGCGCTCGCCGAGAAGCGAATCGCCTGGCTCTGGCACCTCGAGGTCATCGAAGTCGCTGAACTCAACCACCGGGTGACGCTTGGAGAGTTCGAGGCAACGACACATGCTGACGCAGCGCTGGCTGATGGAAACATCCTCTATCGGAGCAAAGCGACTAGCCTTAAGGACAGAGTTGCCTCCGAGCTCAGCAAGTACCTCGTTGGCACCACGGAGCTCTCCGACTCCTTTGTGCGGCTGCTTCTCGAGGAGAGCCTTGACGACGTTGAGGAGGTGCTCAGGGTTCGCGGTATTGGCCCTCTCCCAGCCGACCTGAGTGCGGCCGTCATGCAGCGAGAACTGCCCGAAGAGCATCGCAACCAAGAAGATAGCGAAGAGGCCTCGGCGAGCGAAGACGAGCCTGACGAAGATGTCGCAGGTTCGCCTGCTCAGGTCGAGGACTCGCTAGGTTCAGTCAGTGCCGCTGACGCAGACTCAAGGCACTCTCCCGAGGACGTCGATGTCTCGTTGACCTCACCAGCAACGAATGAGCCGACGCCGGAGCCTGCCTCGGTCGCACAGGGCGGAGCGCCCGCATCCTCCAATCCTGAGACCGCGGAGCCGGCCCTTCGACCAGTGTCTCCGCCCCGCCCCGCAGGCTCGTCACCCCTTCCTGCTGGCGCAGGGCGCGAGCATCCGGTAGGAGGGGCTTCGCCAAACCCGCCCACCACGAGACTACCGAGCGGCACAGGTGGGTCTCGGGCACCGAGTGGAACGACGCCCGTCTCATCCCCACCTGCCGGTCCAGCGCCAACCTCGAGCAACGGTGCGGCGCTCGTACCCACGACCGTCAACGCCCCATCAGTTGATGCGCCTCGGTTGCCCTCGCCGCCGCGGCCGCTCGAGACCGGACCAGGCACAGGACAAAGGCCGTACGGCGTTCCCGATGGGCGCTCTCCAGGCAATGGGTCGGCGAGGACGCCGACGCATCAGCCGCGAACACGCTCCGGCCGACTGCTGAGTTACGTCGAGGGACCGTCAGACACTGAGCGGCGTCCGGACGATGTAGACACCGAGGGGGCATCCGCACGCGACGCAGTGGGAAAAGCGGCAGTTGCCCACGCGCTGAGCACCCTAGCCCCCATGTGGGCCTCGCTGACAGAGATGCCCCACAGCAATCCAGGCTACGACGTGCTTGCGCGCACTGCAGCTGGCACTGAAGAGTTCATTGAGGTCAAGGGGCAAAGCGGAGCGTGGACCCATGAAGGTGTCGCGCTGACGCCGACCGAGCTTTCGATGGCTCAACGCGCCGGCGAGCGCTATTGGCTTTGCGTTGTGGAGTTTGCGCTGGACGACAGACGGCGCGAAGTCAGCGTGGTCAAAAATCCTTTCGGCTTGACCCAGCAGTTCAGGTTCGACGTTGGCTGGAAGGCCGCAGCCGACAAGATATCAAGCGTGCCCTTGATTCCAGACAAGGGACTGTATGTCGACATCGCCGATGTTGGTTTGGGCCGCATCTTGAGCGTGCGCGGTAAGGGAAAGTTCTTCAACGTGCACGTCATCTTGCGCGGTGGCAATCAAGTCAACATCACGTTCAACCCAGCCAAGATGAAGCTTTCGAAGGAGCCGCTGTGGCAAGAATGATTCCGGTGCTGAACGGAGAGAGACTTGCCGACCTTCAGTCGCGCGCCGAGGCTCGCTTCTACGAAGCGTGTCGTGACCAGCTTCCGAACGACTTTCTGGTCATCTACAGCGCGTCCTGGCTCTATCGCGACGACCGAGGTCGCATAAATGAAGGCGAAGCCGACTTCACTATTGTCTCTCCCGACCTTGGAATCCTCGTGGTGGAGGTCAAGGGAGGAGGCGTCACGTTCAACCCGAGCAGTGGCCTTTGGCACTCGGTCGACCGAACCGGTCGAGCGAACCCCATCAAAGACCCGTTCAAGCAGGCGCAAAGCGAACGGCACGCGCTTCTCTCGCAAATCACCGGTCATGCGAGTTGGAAGCAGTTCTCCGGCAGCCAGTTTCCTCTGGGCCATGCGGTTGTCTTTCCTGATATCAACAACGCTACGCAGCTTCTCGGCCCAGACCGCCAGCGTGAGTTCATTGGCATCAGCTCCGACCTCACCGACCTAACGACTTGGCTACGTCGTGCCATGCGCTTTTGGCAGCGCTCGTCCGATTCACCGCTGGGAGCCCGCGGCGCAAGAGTCGTCGAGGACATTCTCTGTAGTCCAATCGACGTTCGCGCGGTGTTGAGGGTCGCAGTCGAGCAGGCCGAAGAGCGCAGAATTCGACTGACGGCCGAACAGGCAAAAGTGCTGCGTACGCTCGGTGGTCGAAGGCGCGCGGTCGTCTCAGGTGGCGCAGGAACCGGCAAGACGCTACTCGCAGTCGAGAAGGCCAAACAGCTCGCATCGGATGGCCTCGACGTTCTCCTTCTCTGCTACAACCGACCTCTTGCCGACTCGCTCGCCAGGAACTTACAGGGTTCCCCGCGCATTTCTGCGCGCAGCTTTCATCAGCTATGCGACCAGCGGGTCGCAGCGGCTGCTCAGGCAGGTCATGACCTGATTAAAGAAGCGCGTGATGCGTATCCCGAACCTTCGTCCGAGGCCTACTTCGCCACTCATCTTCCTTACGCCTTGGCACTTTCGGCCGACATACTTCCTGAGAAGTTCGACGCGCTGGTGATTGATGAGGCTCAGGATTTCAGCGATGAATACTGGTTCGGACTAGAGATGCTGCTCCGAGACCAAGCGAATGGCTACTTCTATATCTTCGTTGACGAGAACCAGACCGTCTACCCGAGGAAGGGCAAGCTTCCCATTGAAGAGGAGCCATACCACCTCACATCGAACTGCCGAAACACGGCGCAAATCCATGAAGCCGGGTACCGCTTCTACAGGGGAGAAGCTGTCGATTTACCCGACATACATGGCCTGGAGGTCAAGTGGGCGACGGCTGAATCCGAAGAGGCTCAGGCGGACGCCATTTGCCGACAGGTTCGCCATTGGGTCGGCGACGATGGTTTGGAAGCGCACGACGCTGCAGTTCTCCTGGCCAAGCAACCGAAGAGCCGCTGCTATGAACTACTTCAGCCTCGACTCGTCGCAGCAAGCATTCAGCACGTCATTGAGTCGCACGGCGTTGGAGGCTCGGTTTTGCTTGACACGTTCTCAAGGTTCAAAGGACTCGAAGCTCAAGCCGTTGTCCTGTGGCTGGGTGATGAAGTCATTGATGCCAAGACCTGGGAGACCGTGTACGTCGGCGCCACTCGCGCGAAGTCTCTGTTGACCGTTGTGGGCACAAACAGAGCGCTGACGGCCGTCAGACAGTTCGCGCAAGCGGCGTAGCTTGGACGGCTGGCCCGAGCTGCGAGCATCCGGCCGACTTCTCACTTCTCGTGAGAAGTTCCGAGAAGTTCCGCGTCACCCCGAGGTCGCGGCGTCCAGAAGTCAAGCTGCCGCACCAGGTCGTCGGCCTGGACGTCTTGCGGCAAATGCCGAAGGTCAGGTGTCCCGAGGCTGTACCTGCCGTCTTCGCCAAGAAGGAATGCGACCCAGTACAAAGGGTCACCCGGTCGCCCATACAGGAAGACCTCCAGACGCCTGACGCCCAGGGCAGCGAGCCTGGGGAGCACGAATTGCAGTCGAAGCGCGACCTCGTTCTGCGCGACGAGCTCGATGGTGGAGTCAGTGGCCACGGCTACCCTTCCTCGTCATCTCGAGGGTCAGCATCCCAAGTCGCAGGAGGCGCGCAACGAGGTCACTACGCTCGAAATTTCGCTGGTAGCAAAGCACGCGGAGATGTTCATCCGTGTGAACGTAGATGTGGAACGCCCGAAGCGGGCAAGCCTCCTCGTCGACTGCTTCTGGCAGCGGTACTTCGAGCTCGAACTGCGCGAGTCCTGTCTCGAGGTACAAGCGAAAGATGACGCCAGCCGGTGAACTTCGGCGAGTCGCTTCCGCCCTGATGGCGCGGTCGACGTCGGTGTTCATGACGTGCGAGCGGTAGACCATGTTCTCGGTGTCCATCCTGCGCCCCTTTGAAAGACCTTTAGTCTGAGCAAGGGGACGCTCACGGGGTGAGCGACGTGCAATGCACGTACGGTGCAGGCGAACGCTTGACTTGCTTCAAAACCGGAGCGAGCTGCGCCTCAATGGGCATCGCCCGAGATGAAGGCCGGGCGAAGCTGTCGAGCGCGCACCACGCCAAAATGCAGGCCGTTACACCGTTTTGGCTTGACACGCAAGCTAATCCCTGATAAAGTGTTGGCTTCATTCACGAAAGGACGACTGCATAGGAGTGGGACTGGCTCGGTCAGCACCCAGGGCTACGGGTTTCATCAACCCTCCAAGCCGAAGCTGAACGAGTGCGTCGGTTCGAAACCGACTGCACATTCCACGAAGAATCACTCCCATCAAACTACTGAGAAGAAGGAGGCCCCTATGGCCGCTCATGCCCAAGTTCACCTGCAAGCTGATGCCCACGCGACTGCCAAGCTGAAGCCCAAGATGCTCCGCAAGCTCTTTAACTCCGTGGTCCTGGTTGCTGCTATCAACGGGTCTGTGTCACTGGATGTAGGTGTGTCTCGGTCCTCTTCCTATGCAGTCTGAGTAAGCGAATGAATTTTGAAGGGCCAGCCTAACCGCTGGCCCTTTTTCATTGGCTGCGCGCGCCGTAGAAGCCTGAACGGCTCGCGCGATAGAGCAACGCCCTCCATGACGCCAACCGAAGAAGCCAAGAAGGTTGCCCCAATCGCGGGGACGCATGTCATCACATTCGTGGACGCCAACGGCAAGACCGTGGAGCTCGCGCCGCACGAGGCAGAGAAGTTCGACGTCGCGCCCCTCGGCTTCGTCGACCTGGTGCGTGCCGCCGAATCGAAGAACCCGTCCATCGACGTCGTCATCGAGAACGCCCAGGCCGCGACATCGGAGACTGGCTTGGAGCTCGAGGGCCCTCTCACCGCCACCCTTGGGCTCGGGAACAACGGCCCGGTCGTGGCGTACGGTTTAGTCGAAGGTGGATGGCTGCCGATGCCGTGGGCGCACAAGCGCATCGCCTGGGTCGACCGGAACGTCGTCCTCAACCTGGAGAAGCTGAAGGTCGTCGACGACGACGCACTTCGGCCGGGCGACCGCGGATGGTTGACCAGATGGCTAGGCCTGGACGTCGAGGAAGTGAGTCCCATCCTCTTCGTGCTGGAAGGCGCCAAGCGCAAGCCGCCAACCGACTTCGAAATGCGCGCGGAGCTGACCCGAGCAACCAAAGTGCTCCGAGCTGCTTTGCCGGGCGCCAAGGTCCAGTCGGTGGACTCGGCACAACGCCGGGCACTGCATCGCATGACGCTCGACTACGCGGTATCCCGAAGTCGTGCGATGCGGCTCCTCGTGCGTGCGGCCCCACTGGTCGTGAACAGCGTCAAGCCTGACGGGCGCCTCGCTCTTGAGGAGCAGATTCTTGAGTTGGCCCGACAAGAGAACGTCACCCCCACAAATCTTGCCGTCCTTGCCCTCCTGAGCTGTGTCTACGACGCTAATCCAGCGCTGTCGACGCACCGCGCAGCTCAGCCTGGTCGTGCAGTTCTGAAGCCGAAGGGCGACTACGACCTCGAAGACGCCTACAACGCCATGGCAGACCTGTACTTCGTCGAACTGATGGTCAACGCGCAGGCCGCGTTCCCGCATATGAAGCAGGTGCTGTACACGGGCGACGTGGGAATCGCCTCGTTCTGGACGGCGTTGCAACCCATGTCGACTGAGACGGTGAACCTGCCGCTCGGACGCATGCGTACGACCGCGAGGTTCAACCTAGGCGCACACCTGTTCCCCGCGCTCTCGGAGGGTGACGTCATCGCCTTGCAGCATCGCCTTGGTCAGTAACGCGCGACGCGAGCCGTCGCGGGTACCTGGAACGACCGCCGACCGCCGAAGCGGGTAGACCTGGCAAGGCCGTCCAGTCGCTGCCGGACTGCCCTCAATAACTATCCGTCGGGGTCGAGAAAGGTTCCCTCGCCCGCAGAGCTCCTGGCCCCGACCCTTCTCTTTTCTCTTCTTCTCTCTTCTGCTTCGGCCGACGAAGTCAAGCGTCTGAAAGCGCGAGGGAAATCAACGACATTGCATAGGAGCGACGAGCGGCCGCAGGGAGCGAGGAGCTAACCTCTGGGGAGCTGCGGTCTAGTTACTAGGGAGCTGGGGTCTAGCACTGGGGGAGCTGTAGGCGAACGAGCGCCCCGCCTAGAGCTCGCCGCGTTCATGAGCATCCACGGCCATCAGGTACTGCTCGCCTTCGGGAGACACGGCGAACCGACCCGCTGACTGGCTCTTGACGACGAGCCCAAGGTCCAACAGCTGATTGAAATTGCCGGGCAACCTATGGTGGTCTATCGGACTATCTGGGGACGACACCATTCCGGTGTCGCTCAGAGTTCGAAGGATGGCAATCAGTTCGGGACGGAGAAAGGTGGCGGGCATGCCCGGATAGTACCGGCGACGTTGCTCCGCGCCAGCTAAGCGTCGAGTCAAAACGTGCGAAAACCTGCAGACTAGAAGCCCGCCTCGACAGGCCTTGCTGCACCTAGCACGCTTCGACGAAACTGCGCGATGACTCAGGGATACAAGATGTGTCCCGGTCGGTCGCCCAAGTGGCGCTTTTGCGGGTCGAGGTCGGATGTGTCGAGGCCATATGCACGTAGCAGCCAACGCGTCGTGCCCCCAGCGTCCGGGCCAGGTTCGGCTCGACCGTGGAGGGCCAGGCGATTGTTGACCACGACGATGTCTCCCGGCTTCACCTGAACACCCTGCGCCGACTCGGTGCAGGCAGTCGCGAAGTTGTGCGTCGCTTCGCGAGCGCGCGCGCCGTCCGGCTCGGTTGGCAGCACATTCTTGTGACTGAAGCGCACGTACGTACCCTCCGCCCTGTCGGTCAGCACCGCCTCGCCGTGAGCGACCAGCGGCTCACCGAGCAAGTCGACCATCCCCTGCGCGAACGTCAGTTGGGAGTTCATCGAGAACTGGCGCTTCTTCAACTCGAAGACATCCTCGGGCGTCATCCGCGCCAGCACGTCGTCCAGCGGCATCACTTTCGTCGCGACCCCGTTGGGGTTGCGCACGCCGGCCAAGGTCACCACGTCAGGCGACGGTGCGACCCGAGCGTCCTCGGCGTCATCGTCACCCCGCAAGGGGAAACTGACGCCATCGGTGTGGCCGCGCATGCCCGATTTGGACTTGTCGGCGAAACGGCCCTTGCCCGGCATCACGACGAGGTTCACGAACAGCTCGCCGTCGTTTTCCGTTCCGTACGACACAGTCTCGAGTTTCAGCACCGCGTGAAGGGCAAGCACGGCCGCACGGGCGTCCACGGTGGCCTCGGCGTCCGGCACCGGAGCGAACCCGGTGGGCGTCTCGACGTCAATCGTCGCGTCGAACACAGCCTCGAGGTGGCAGACCGAAGCAGTTAGGACATGCTGTCGGACCGCATCCGGGTCGACACGCGCGTCTTGGAGAGCCTTCTCGGCATTGGGGCCAAGCTTGGACGCCACCTGGTCGGGGGTCGCGAGCTGCGCCACACGCTCTTCGAGCGTGGTCTCCTGCTTCCACTGGCTGAGGGCAGTCCTGACGGCTGCGGCAAGGACTGGCACCATCCACGTCTCCCGGGTTGTTATATTGTTGATATACACATACACTGCTGTCAAGGGGCGCGTGGACGTCCCACTTCCCTTGGAGCCCATGATGAACACCGCTCACGACTCCGCTGACGTGGCTGAGGGCCAAGAACTGCTCGCACACCTGCCAGGCCTCTACTGTGCCATCACGAAGAGCGCGCGGCTTGAAGCACTTGATGCGAGCACGGTGGAATGCTCAGTCGAAGTACCGGCCCTCGGATGGCGGCGATGCACCGCTTCGACCGCAAGAGAGGCTGTCCGTTTGGCGTTCGCAGCGGTACTCGACGAATGCACCGCGATGCCAACGCATCAATGGCCCACCTCTTGGCATCAGCTCGCGCAGCACCACGTTTGCACTACATCGCAGACGGGCTCCAATGAGAGCAGGACAAAGCCCGAGCGTTTTCAATCGAAGGGACGACAGCTGACCATCGGCGTCACACTGCCGACCAAGTTCAAAGAGGCACTGCAAACCAGTGCGGTCGGGCAAAGCACGACCTTTGCAGACGTCGTTCGACAGCTTGCGAGCTTCGGCTTCGAAGAGTTCGACCTCAGGTCCTTCTCAGAGGATGGCGGTGAGCTTTTTTCGGAGCTCGCTTCTGAGCTTCGACGCTGGCTCCCATCGGAAGCCGAGCAAGTGATGGTCCGCGTCGAGCCCAATCTAAGCGTTCGTCTCAGGTCCGCGGCTCAGGAGTTTCAGAAGTCCGCATCCGAGTTCGGGGCGATGTGCATTGCTGCGGGCTGGGCCAAGCAGGCGGAGTTTGTGCAGATTCGGCAAAGGATTGACGCCGTCAAAGGCGTCAAGACTCGCGACCTGGCGGCGCAGCTCGGGCTTGGAAACCATTCAGCACTGCTAGCTAGCGTTCTCCAGGGAACGGTCAAGGCGCCTAAGAAGGTACTTGGCGGGCTTGGAAAGGCCTTTGAGACTTCTGAGGGAACGCTTTCGCATTACTTCAGGCGTTCCTTTGCGGCGCGTGCTGTGCCAGATTTCAAGGCGGATGGAAAGCCTGTACTCGCCCAGAAGGCCACCTCTTGGAAGGAAGCAGTTAAGTCGCTGAACCTTTCGCCCACTGAGGCCAGCCAACTCCTGGCACTTGATGCTTGACGCTCTCACGCCATGAATCCATTTCAGCGCGCACGCGATGAGGCCAAGGCCAAACGAGCGCTACTCCTTGCGGAGCAGACGTCCTCTGCAGTTCACGCAAAGGTGCTCCTGGCGGCCATCGAGTCGAAGATTGGCCTCGCCATTGAGCCAATCGCCTCGACGTACCCCGACCTCGGAGGCGGGACGGCGGTCCTTCAACGCGAGCAGGAGTACATATACGTCAGTGACGAGGTGCCGCTCTGGGGCGAGGAGTTTTGTGGGTTGGTCGCCCATGAGCTCGGTCATTGGTTTCTCGACGCGACCAAGCCGAAGTCCACGGTCGCTCACCTGCAGACGCTATTCGGAAGCGATGGCTCGCCGGGTTTGCTCAAGGTGGAAGCATACGGCGCCAGAGAGCGGCAAGAGCTCCAAGCCAATGTCTTCGCGCGAGAGCTGCTGCTTCCGCGCGACCTCGCCCGCTCACTCGCCGCAGCGGGTAAAGGTCCTGCGACTGTCGCCAAAGACCTTGGCATCCCTCTCGAGTTCGTTCGTCAGCAGATGCTCGACGCGCTGTTCCTGCCAGATGTCGAGGTCCACACCAGTGCACTCAAGCCCGCCAGCGATGACCAGCTAGCGGCCGCCACAGCCTCAGAGCGAGCCGCGAACGTCGTAGCCGGGCCCGGCACCGGCAAGACGACTACGCTCATCCACCGAGTCAAGTACCTCGTGGAAGAGCGCAACGTCAACCCCAACGAGATTCTCGTACTCACCTTCACAAACAAGGCTGCGTTCGAACTCGTCGAGCGACTTCGCACCGCGGGCATCGAGCAAGCGAACGACGTCTGGGCGGGCACGTTCCACGCGTTCGGCCTGGAATTTCTGAGAAAGTACCACCAGCGCTTCGAGCTCGAGGCCGACCTGCATGTCGCAGACACGCTGACGTCTCTGACGATGCTGGTGGCAGCACTTCCTCAGCTCGAGCTCAAGTACTACCTGCGAGTGGAAGACCCGCACGATTGGTTGCGGCCCGTCATCGCGGGCATCACTCGCTTGAAAGAGGAGCTCGTCTCGCCTGCGGCCTATCGGGCCTTTGTCAACGACAACCCGGCAGCAGACGCAGAACTTCAGCGCCGGCGCGAAGACGTCGCAACCCTCTACGAGGCGCACGAGCGCCTTTTGGCTGCTCGCAAAACCGTCGACTTCGTAGACCTCATCGCCAAGCCCGCCCTGGCGCTCGCCGACGACAGGGTTCCGTTCTCGGAGCTGGTCGACCGCTTCAAGTACGTGCTGGTTGACGAGTACCAGGACGTCACGCAGGCGATGGTCGAACTCCTGCGGCAGCTTGCCCATCGAAAGTCCATCTGGGTCGTTGGCGACATCCGCCAAGCTATCCATCACTGGCGTGGTGCATCGCTCAAGAGCCTGATGCGCTTCGACAGCGAGTTCAAGGCACACGCTGCTGGAACGACCATCCAGCGCTACGCCCTTGAGAGCAATCGGCGCAGCTGCCAGGAGGTGCTAGACCTCGTGCACGACATCGGTCGGCGCCACGTGCTCGAGGCGAGCATGCAGCTCGACACGACCAATGCCGACTTGGGGTACTGCGGTCAGAAGCCGACCGTCGTCACCTGCGCGAAGCGAGACGACGTCCTTGCGGCGGTTCACCAGAGCATCCTGGCACTCCAAAAGGAAGGTGTCGATTTCGGACGCCAGGCGGTGCTGTGCCGAGGCGCCGCCGATGTCCAGAAAGCCGCCGAAGCCTTGGCCGCCAACGGCATCCCCGTCATCTACATCGGTGAGCTCTATCAGCGGCCCGAAATCAAGAAGCTCCTCTGCTTGATGCAGCTCCTGGTTGAGCGTCAACCTCGAGCTCTTCTTGGGTTGCTCGATATGCCGGGGTTGGCCATGCCGCTGGGCGACATCCAGCTGCTACTGAAGGCTTCCGAAGCCGACCTGAGCTACCAAAGAGGTCGCTGGCTCGAGCTTCCTCCGGAAGGCGTCAGCGCACCGGGCCTGGACGTCATCGCAAATCTGCGCAAGCTCCTTCAGGGTCGTAGGCACAGTTCGAACCCGTGGGGCTTCGTCTGCGACATGCTCCTCGAGCATCGCTTCTGCGTCCCTGACCCATCGGATGGCTCCGTCGATGCCTGGGTACAACGCATCGCGCTGTGGCAGTTCGCCTACTCTGTGCGCAACGGAGATGGCGAGGCCAAAGAGGCACGTTTGTCGCGTTTCCTGCTGCGTCAGAGGCTGCGGCAACGCATCGGCGACGCACAAGCGCAGCGCGAGCTTCCCCCTGAGGCGAGCGCACTCGACGGCGTCCGAATGCTGACTGTGCACGGAAGCAAGGGGCTAGAGTTCGAAGCAGTCCACGTGGCATACGTCACCGCCGGGAGCTACGGGCCCAAGGTGCCATCGTGGGAGCCGCCTGAGAACGTGCTCGACATCGTCCCTCCAGAAGCTCTTGGGAGCAGCAAGGAGGATTACCTGTTCGAAGAAGCCGTCGAGCGCAACAACCTGCTCTACGTCGCAGTGTCCCGTGCGAAGCGCCACCTCCACCTCTACCAAGAGAACGAGTACGGAGACGACAACCTCGCGCCCCAGCTGCAGCAGCTGCCGAAAAACTTCTCGAGCCGCATCTACAGCGGCCCGTCACTGGCAAAGAGCGCGATTACCTCGAGAAAGGGGTTCACCGCTTCGCACGAGATGGACTTCGAGCACTTCGACGCCTACGTCACTTGCCCGCTGCAATACTGGTACTCCAAGATTGTTGGACTTCGAAGCGAGACGGACGTCGACCTGTCCATTCGCGCCAGATGGGCTGTGATGGCCGCACTCAAGAAGGTTGCAGCAGGCGAAACGGGTTCGGTGGAGTCTCACCTTTCCCAAACTTGGACTGATGGCAAGCTTCCGGCAGAAGAGCTGGACCCTTCGCTGTGGCGAGACGCCACGCTTGCGCTCGGTTGGGGTCTTGAGCGGATGCGCGTCATTCTCGAGGAAGGCGGAAAGTTCACCGAGCCTACCTCTGTCGTCAACGGCGTGACTTTGAGGATGCCGTGGGGATTTTTCGTCAACGCTGGCGGTGGAACCGAGTTCGCGATGATGCGTTTCGCGCGGCGTGGCGTTTCGGAGCTGACAACGGTGCTCAAGCCGATGGTGCCAACGTTGAGCGCGCCTGGCTACAAGAAGTCGATGACGCTCAACTACGTGCTCACGGACAAAGTGGACGAGGTTCAGGGCGCAAAACGTCCGGAGATGACGAAGTCGTTCAAAGCCACGACGCGCTTGTTCGCAGGAGACAACCAACCCAACAAGGGACGGCAGTGTTCGCGGTGCGGCTTCACGACCATTTGTCCCTCCGCGCCGGCCTAGCCTTCGACAAGAGCCCGCCCACGCGAGCTCACATCGGAAAACAGCGATGACCGCAACGGCAAGCGAAGCTTGCGCCCGGTACCTCTCGAAGCGCGGTAGCGTGAGGCGAATTGCCCAGGCCCCGTTCGGTCTGCACCGCGGTCTGGGCGAGAGCCTGAGCGCGTTCCGCGATGGCGCCGCCTCATTCCTTGACTCCATGGAGCGCCAGCTGCAGGCCATCGGTCTTCCGCGTCCTCTGCACTTCGACATCATCGAGAGTGCCTTCGATGACGACAGCTCTGGCAACGCCGGCCAAGACGCATATGCAGTCGCTGACCCGTACGCAGAGGAAAGCGAGACCCCTGCAAGCTTCGTGCTGTTCACCGCTGCATTCGCGCGGGACATCTTCCTGGCATGGGACGCGCTGCTCACACGAACCGAACTGTTCCGCGACGTGGGCAACCCTGACATGGAACAGCCCGCCGCGGTACTCGTAGCCCCCGGCCCTGCCGACCCTATTCGCGCAGCCTACGCGCGTGACCAAGCGCTCCTGACCCTTGAGTTCGCCCTGTATCACGAGTTCTACCACGTCGCCTCGGGACACCTCGAGGCTATCAAGCAGGCTGGCCTGGAGGCACGCCTGCATGCGGTGACCAGGTCGCCAGAGCAAGTGAACCTCGACGCACGGCGCTACAAAGTTCTGGAACTCGACGCCGACATGATGGCGCTGAGGCACCTTACGACAGACGTTTTGGCAGGCCGGCAGCTCGTGTCGCACGGGGCGCTCGAGACCTCTTCAGAAGGCGAGAGGTTTCGACATCTCGGGCGAAGCGTCACCCTGCTCTTCCGGCTCATTGAGCTCTGGCGTCGTAACGAGCATATCCAGTACACCGCTGCGGACTTCCATCCACACCCGGACGTGCGCGATGCCACGCTGCACGCCTATTTGCAGCTGAACGCCGACACCGACGAAGCACGCAGTCTCGAGCTGGCACAGGCGTACGCACGCGGCCAAGAAGACATCATCGAAGCGCTCGAGGCCATGAACACTCTCGCACCGAACTTCGGCATCGTTGAAGGCCTCGGTCAAGACTTGGCAGCCCGCGAGACCGAGTGGCTCATCCCAGAGCTGAACCGAATCCGAAAGGAAGGCGTCTGCGCTCAGGACTTTCGGCGTGTCGCGGCGCGGCGACGGCAGCCGCAAGCTGACGAGCAAGCAGGCAGCTAGGCCTGACGTCCCCAGCTCGAGAAGATTTCGTAAGACTTCTCAACTTGCGCGCCCGTCTCATCGTCCAACGGAACGATGCCAACCAACAGCGTGCGAAGGGCCGCCGCTCTTTGCAGCGGCGGCGGATGAAGCGGACACAGTGGGCTTCCAATGCGCTTTTCGACGGCTGCCAGCCATTGAAAGAACGAGCAGATGGCCACGAAGTTCGCCCAGCGACCCGCGTTCGTGCCAGTGTGACCCAGTATTCTCTCGAGGGCATACAGGTCAGCCGCGTACTCCGCAGCCCAGTGCTTCTCTGTCGCTTTTGGCGGCTGCTCCGCGCCCGCGATATGGAACCGGTACTCACTCATCAACGCGTGGTCTCCGTGAACGGCGTGTCCCACCTCATGGAGCATTACGAACTGCAGCAAGAGGATGGTCATCCTCATCTGCGCCGCTGAGAGCAGACCCTCCACCTCCGGCGGCACATCCTTGAAGAAGACCTCGTTAGCGTGCTTGCCAGACGGTGCCAGGAAATGCTCGATGGCATTGCGGTAGGCGTCGACGCCCGGTCGCTTGTAGTCCTCGAGGTCGCCCTCCACGTTGTCAAGCAAGAACGCCTTCGACAAGAGCTGCGCGCAAACGAACAGCCCCTCATTCAGGACGACAAGATGGCCATCGAGTCTGTCTCCGTCGTGGGTTCTGTCGACGCAAAACGCATCGACACCGGCCAGGGGTAGCAGGCCAAAGACCATCTGCTGGAAGGTCGCCATCTCACCGGGCAGCACGTACTCTTGCAAGTCCTTCGCGGTCTGTTCAACGACGTCGCGCAGCTCTGGACTCAGGTCTGACGTCAGCGGGTCTGCCTCCAGTAGGGCCTCGAGGCTCTGCGCGCGATGCTCCTGACCATGGAAGCTAAGCGTTGCTCGCAGTTTGGCGCGTCGACTCTCTGGCGTACCAGTCTTCTCGCTTCGGAGCCACCAGGCTTCATGGTGCGTTCTGGATTGCGCTGCAAGGCGTTCCAGGTACTGCTGCGGTGTGAGCATGATGAGATGGTCCCGTGCAGGCCTAAGGAAGCAACAAGCGGCGCACCGCCGCAAGGCGTTCCGACCAATAGGCGTACCACTCGACGCCCTCGTCCGAGAAGCGGCCTGCTCCCAACTCCATCAGCCGCTGCGCTCGCACCAGCGGCGGCGGGTGCGTCTGTGAGTTGAGCAGTTCCTCCGCCCCCTGAAGCCGACACGCCAAGTCCATCAGCTCGAAGGCAACAATCGGCGCGTGGTCGATTTGAGGTCCAAAGCGCAGGCTCCTGCGAATCTCCTCGGCGTGCGGCATCAGTCCCAGGTAACGCTCAAACCCGAAGGCATCGGCCGCCAGCTCGTTGCGCTGGTCGTACGTCAGCGCCTCAACAGTCCCTCCAGTGCCTGGCATCGAGCCAAGGAGTCGCTGAGAGACCGGCAGGTGCCCCAAGGCGAAGTGCCCCATCTCATGAAGGAACGCCCAGGTGAACACGGCATCTGCGAGCCCTCCGCCGAACACACCCGTTTCCATGTCCATCGTCACACCCTGAGCCAACTCCTGGCCGCTCGGCCCCAGACCTGGGTCGTTTTCCACCCAGGACGCCGAAGCGCTTCGCAGCAGCCTCAGCCCGAAGTCCTCGCGCTCGCCCTTGCCCTCAGCCCAGTGCAACACTCCCATGACTGCTGCACAGACGAAGCTCCAGAGCCCCTCCGACATGACAATTAAGGGTCGCTTCAGCGTCGACGAGCGAAGGATGACCGGGTTGGCCGTTCGCATCACCGGAGCCTGCGCAACTAGCGGAGGAGGCTCATCGACGAAGTCGTCTCGCAGCGCAAGCTTCCACAGGTCAAACAAGATGCCTTCGTGCTGGTCCATCTGCCGAATCACTTCGGCCGGGTCGGGCGTGAAGCCGTCGCCCACGTTCGACCAGAGGCCGCTGAAGTAGCGCACGTATCCATCGACGTCCGCATCGCTGGATTGCGCGAACGAGATGAAGCCACCGCGCGTGAGGGTGGAACGCGCAGAGGTACTCAGCAAGCCTTCGAATAGCGAGGCGTCCTGACGCGAGCGCCCTTCCCTCGGCTCAGGCGCCAGCATGGTGTGCCTCCTTGCCGTAGCCAGGTTGTTGGTCTGTAAGGGCCTGAAGCGCCTCCTGCGCCGGCCTCCAGTCAACCTTACTGAGCGCGTCCGCGTATCGGGCAAGGGTCTCCAGCGAGAAGTGCCCGCTCGGCATCGTCCAGGCCTTCACGCCAGCCTCGAGCGCTGCGGCGACCGCCGCATGCCCAACCGCATCGGCGTCCGCGTCGTTGCGAGCAAGCTCGTACAGCCTGGCAATCCGACTGACGCAGAGTGGGTGCAACTGAGGCGGCGCACCGCTCGTGGCATCGACGTAGTTGTGCAGGTGCAAGAAAAACGTCGCCGCATGAACCAATGGCAGCGCGAACGCGGGCGGGACTGCTTTCAAAGCAAATGCGTCGGCGTAGAACTCCTCGTCCTTCGCTGCGTCGACGTTCTCGGGCACTGCGAACTCCCAGACCAGATGCGGTGTCGCCGCATCGGCGCCGGCTCGCCGATGCGAGTCGACATGCCCAAGCTCGTGCAGGAGCAAGAACATGAGCACCGCCTCGAGGAGGACGCCCACTCGATGCTTGGTGACAGGGTCCAAGAGGTCGGCAGCTGCAGGAAGTCGACCTGGCGCCTTGAAGTGCAGCACGGCACTCGCGTTGAAGTACTGGACCATCAGTCGCAGCCGTTCGACGGCCTGCGTCAGTCCCGCGGCACCCAGCGCATCACGAACAGCATCATCGACCTCGAGACGAGCAATCGCGGAGGTCAACTGTGCGCTGGCCACGGCGAGCCGAAGCGCCTCGACAAGGCCAAGGCTCAGGAAGACCGTCGTCTGGTCACGGTCGATGAAGGTCGACGCACAGCTCTCAGCGATGGGAAAGAAAACGAAGTCCACTCCCGGCGTCGAGTAGGCATCGGGACCCAGCACGCCAGCCATGTGCTGTCTGCGTTCGACCAGGAAGTCATGCGACAGCCCGTGCAACTGCGCCAGGCTGATGTCGAGTCCGTACAACCTGGAGGAAACGAGTGCCGTCGTCGGCGCAGCGCCAAACACGCCACTCGAAACGCCGGCGCCGAGCCCAGCAAGGAAAGCCTCGATGTGAGCTGGACTTGCCGCTTGCATAGGAGTTCACCAATGCTCGGGGGCTCAGCCAGTGGCTGCGCGGCTGCTACTGCTTTACTTCTTGCGGTGATGCGGCTTGGCGACCGAGCGGACATGGGCGTCCAGCTTGTTCTTGTCCTCGGCGGTCGCCTTGTCGACCGGCTGGCCGCCGACGATGCACTGCACCGTCTTCGAATTCTTGAGCGTGTCGTAGACGGCGTTCCCGACCACGCCGTTCGCAACGCCGCCCGCGAACACCAGGGCAAGGGAGATGACCCTCTTGGACTTGAAGCCACCAAGCTCGGTGTTCATCTCCAAGTCGTCAACGACGACCTCGCCGCTCGAACTCTTCAGCGCCTCCAGCCGCTCGAAGAGCTCTTGAGCCTCGTTCGGGTCAGAGACAACGAGCACAACTTCAACCGACTGGAAATCGCTCATCTCGGGCCTTCGCTAATGGGTGTTCGGCCCAGTGTAGTGGAGCTCCTTCGCAACTGGGCACCCAGGCACATTCCACTGGATTCGAGTTGGCTGCAGCGCGAGTGCATACTCTCGTTGCCGCCCCCAGCCGAGCTTGGTTCGTGGTGTGTCGCCACCCCCAACGACCGCGATTACCGAAAACTACGCACGGAATGTACAACTACGCATCGGCTGCGTAGTTGGACTCATTTGATACCGCCGCACCCTTCCGACGAGGCTAACGTAGAGCACCACACCTCCCTGAAGGCGTAACCAGGCGCCAGGCTCCCCGCGCACACCCGAGCGGTGCGAACCGCGTCGTCGCCTAGCTCATCTCCTGAGCTTTTGCCCCGGCAGATTCCAAGACTCACGAGGAGAACGAGCTTGGACAGGGACAACATGACGTTTCGCAGCGTCTACGTCGACCGCGATGTTGACGCAGCAGTCTTGGCGCGCGCGACGCGCGTCGGCGTGACCGCAGGCTCGGTCTATCGCTCGTTTCTTGAAGCGGGTCTTGCTCAGCTATCGCTGGGAGCACATCTGCCCGAAGCACCTCCAGACTCTGTCGCGGTGCTACGCACATGCTATGTGCAATGCCGTTCCGACGACAAGCTCGCCGCGCTCGCCATCAGACAGCGGCAGGACTTGAGCGAGTTGAGTCGGCGCGTGACCAGGCTCGGGATGGTGACCATTCAGCGGGCCGAGTTCGGCCCAAAGGCGTCCAGCTGACTATTTCGAGAGACCGGAACAGATATGCCATCCACACTCGTCTTGACCTCGGTGTCCCTTGATACCGACGTCGATGAAGCGCTCAAGGCCGAAGCGGTGCACACCGGCAAAAGCAAAGCATCGCTGTTCCGCCACCATCTGCGAACCGGCATGAAAGCGACCACGGCCCAGCGTGTCGCCGCGAGCTACGCGAGTCGTTTCGCTATTCAAGCGCCGTTGATTCTTCGCACCATTCATGTCGATGGAAACCTTGAGGAGCGGCTTCGAGCCGAGAGCTTTGACACGAGGACTCCGAAGGAGGCGCTCATCAGAGGATATTTGCGTGTCGGCATGCTCAGGAACCAAGCAATCCACGAAGCTCCCCCTCAACAGCCAAGGCCAACGCATCGAACTGCGGGTACCACGAGAGATGGCGGGCCAGTTCGGCGAACTGCTGCCTGAACTCGTGAAGAGGGGCATCCATCGGATTGACGTCTTCGATTACCGGCGCGGTGGGGATGACGCCTACTGGCTTGCCTTCATGGCCTCCGCGGAAGGCCCTCACACGGTGAGCACGTTTGACTTCAAGCACCTTTCGCTTGACGCGCAAATTCCAGAGCTGTTGCTCATGCTCGCAAAGTCGCAGCCTGAGCGCCTTTGACTGCGCGATGCGAGGCAACTAGCAGGGAAGAAACAGACACTCGCATCAGTCTCCGCCCTCACCGCGCAAGGAGGCGAGCGCCTCGACGCATTCGATGCGTCGCTGAGGAATTTGCGAGACCGGGCATTACCTGAAACTCATGATGCCGTCGCCCGCCGCGCAACGCAGTAGGCCTTGGATGCACTCGCGAAGGTCGCTCAAGCGGCGCGGCAGGTGCCGGCAAGCCAAGTTTGAGTAGCTTTGAAGGTCGACCTCGGCCGCCTTCGCTGCACCGCGCGAGTCAAGCGCGTGACGGGGAGCCGGCTTTGTCCTGGCCCGCAACAGCGTGGTCGAGGTCCGCTCCTCGCGGAACGTCTTCGGCAATGACCGACGCCACGTTGACGCTCTCCGCGTCCAGTGCGGCCATGCACTGCATGAAGAACGGCACCCCGAAGGTGCCCCTGTAGAGCTTGTTTTTGAGCGAGGCCTCCGTCTCGTCGACTCCGAGTGCCTGCAGGCGCAGGGCGAGCTTAGCCAGCGTGACTCCCTCACGCGCAATCTCCGCCTTGAGAAGGCGGCTGCCAGCGTCAGCCCAGTCGAAAGGCATGCGCCCTCCATCTTTTCAGTTGAAAGTCTCGCCAGACGAGACTATAGTAACGCCATGCGAGACCATGAGCACTCAAACTGTCTGAGATGACCCGCATCCCTAAAAGCGTTGATTGGGAAGGACTCGCTTTCAGTCGACCGACTGAAAAGCTGCGTCCATTTTAGAAGGGCGTTCCCTTGAGCTGTGCCTTTTACATGCTGCTCGCTTCAGGGCAAACATCTCACAGCGGGACGCCAGGGGCGGCCGCCCGAAGGCTCGGCAGTTCGAGGAAAACAGAAGCCAGCTCGCGGCCTCCTCAGACGCAACTGAATTCGCAGGCGGAGACCACGTGAGCCGCGGCATCCAGGTCTGGAGCGAGGAAGCCATCGCGGCCTACCAGCGCGAAGGCCGCGGACGCGGCAAGGGTCAGACGTACCAGCCCTGGGTTCGCGTCATCGAGATGTACTCGGATGGCCGAAGTCATGAGCCCTACAGCCATCTAACGGGTCGCAGCCATCAGTTGCTGTCCGACGCTGAGTTCTACGCATTCCTCATGCTGGAGTGGGCGCACGACACCGCCGATATCCGCGAGCAGTATCCGTACGACCGCGAGCTGACTCAGGCGCTTGCCATTGACCTAGGCATCAAATACCCGTGCTACCCAGGAACTCACATCCCTATCGTCATGACGCTCGACTTTCTGGTCAATCGAGTGCGTGAAGGGTCCGAGGATGCAGTTGGCATCAGCGTCAAAACTGCGGAAGCCTTGAACGACCCCGAGGTAGTCGAACTCCTCGAGTTGGAAAGAGCTACCTGTCAGGTCATGGGCATGCCGTTTCACCTGCTGGTCAAGGAGCGCATGCCTCAGCAGAAGATTTTCAACCTTGAATGGATTCGCGACGCGCAGCTTGACCGCGATGGCGCGGAGCCATTTCCAGGGTTCTATGAGGACCACAAGGCCCGCATGCTCGACGACATCGTCTCCGGACGGCCGACATCCCGGCTAGTCGACTATTGCAGCGACTACGACCGCCGCTTCAGCTGCCGTTCGGGCACCGGCATGCGCGTCGCTCGCATGCTTCTACAAAGCCGTTCGCTCACCATGGACCTCAACAACAAGGAGCCGCAGCTCGCGCGGGTGGACTCGTTCAAATTGTCCGCGCTGCCGGGTCGCCTGCGCGCGGTGGGAGAAAACTGACATGCAGAAGAATCTTCCCGAGGGCTACCACCGCAACGCGCTCTTGGTGCGTGACGACGGTACTCGCCACCGCTTGATTCACATGATTCTGGATGATGACAAGCAGTTGGCAGACGATGGCCTTCCGGATGGCGACGCGTGGCTCATCTACATGGACTCCGAGCAAGCCTCTCCGTATTACCGAACTGCGGCAAAGGTCAGAGCCGAGTTCAAGCCTTATTCGACCTCACCGCCCGCCGACGGCGCGTCAGCAGCGGCAGACCAGCCGCTCCAAGCACTTTCAAAGCGGGCGTCCAAGGCCAGGATTGAGCAGGCTCGACGCGCAATGGCGTGGATTGAGCCCCTCATCGACAACCCGGGGATGTTCGAGCCCAGCACTCGCAACCGCCTGCTCCAAGAGCGCGCGAAGGAACCTGACTGCTGCACCCCAAAGACTCTCCTCAAGATTTGGCGTCGCTTCCTGCAGGGCGGTCAAACCGAGGATGCGCTCCTTGGGCATCTCGACCTCAGCGGTCGACCCGGAACCGTCGGCACGAGTGGGCGCGGCAGCAAGACTGCCGACGGTAGGAACGCATTCCAGGCCACTGAGGAGGACCTTGCGCATATGCGCTGGGTCATCGAGGAATACTACTTTGACAAGAACGTGCGCCGTACGTTGACCGACGCACTCGGACATCTTCATAGGACGAAGTACACCTATGTAGACGGGAACGGAAAAAAGTGCCTCAAGCCGCAAACTGAGTGCCCAACGTACAGGCAGCTCGAGCTCTTTCTCAAGAAGAACTACACGCTCGAGGTACGGGAGACCTCGCGAAAAGGCGAGAAGCGGTTCGCCCTCGAGGACCGTTCAACCGAAGGCTCCATTCAGCTCGAGTGCCACGGCGCCGGCCATATTTATGAGTTCGACGCGACCATCGTCGACGTTCTTCTGGTCGCCGAGAAGAACCGCGCGAATATCATCGGCAAGCCGACGCTGTACCTCATCATCGACCGCCACAGTCGCCTGATTGTCGGGTTCTACCTCGGTTTCGAGAACGCGAGCTACTCGCCCGCGATGCTTGCCATCCTCAGCATCGGTGCGGACAAAGAGAAGCTCTGTAGAGAACTCGGCATTCCCTACGACAAAAACGACTGGCCGGCACATGGAATCGTGCCTGAAAAGTTTCTTGCTGACCAAGGCGAGCTCGTCAAGAAAGAAGCCCGTCGAATCGCACGTGCGCTTCGCTCGACCATTAGCAACGTCACGGGTGAGCGACCTGATTGGAAGCCTCTCGTCGAATGTGGCTTCGCGATGCTGCACCAAATCATTCGTCCCGACACGCCCGCGTACGTCGCAGACTCAGAGCAAAAGAAGCGCCGCGGCGTGAACCGAGACCGAGATGCCTGCCTCTCCCTCAAGGAATTCACAAAAATCATCGTCGAAGCCATCATCGCTCACAACAGTAAACCGCAGGATGGCTACCCTTTGACGATGGCACAGGTCGACGACCAGGTCAGGCCAATTCCTCGCGAGCTCTGGGTTCACAGCGTCAGGCGTCGCATGGGCCTCCTGGACACTATGGATTTCGAGAAGCTTCGCGAGGAATTGACGCCGCGGGGCAAGGCAACCATCACCGAGGACGGCATCAAATTCGATGGCATCGAGCTTTACTACAGCTGCCCTGAAGCTAAGCGCCTTGGATGGCTCGTGGAGGGTCGTCGTAAGCGTAAACCCATCGAAATCGCCTTTGACTTCCGCCTCGTTGACAACATCATCGTCTACAACCCGAACGGCAACGGAGAGTCCTTCGTAGCTTCATTGACTGGCGACAGCGTGGAGTTTGCAGGCGCATCGTTCGCACAAGTGATTAAGCACTTTGTCGACCTAAAGAGGCTCACCGCCCCATCGGCAGAAATCAAGCGGCAGGTTATCTTTCAGTTCAAGCTGCGCACGGAACCAACTATCGAGTTTGCAATTGCAGAGGCGGCTAAGGTCATTCAAGGTGCGTCACGTAGCAGCCGCCGCGCGGCCACTGCGCCTGCCCGTCAAATTGAACTCACAATCGAGCGCCAAACTACCCCGCTCATTCCGGCGCCTGTGAAGGCTGCTTCCGCGCCCCAGGCCGTCGCCACGCCTCCTGTGCCTGCGAATAGCTCCGTCGAGACGCCTGTGGCCCCGGCTCCCGCCGCCAAGGTCGTGCCTCTCAAGCAGACCAAGTCGCCCAAGCCCAGTGACTCGCCCTCCCACTCGCCAGCACCTCCACCATCGTCGGGTCAAGCAACTCCACCTGCCGCGCTGCCTGGTGAGCCAGCCCAACCCTCGCCGGCCAACTCTCCGCCGGGCACCTCCGCACGCATCCTTGAACTGGCCGCCGCAGCGCGTGCGCGCATGCTGACCTAGGAGCCTGTCAATGACACGCCACATCCCTGTCGCCATCTACGAATGGAACCAGCCCAGCGAGCGTTACGTGGGCAACAAGGCCATCATGGCCCTGCGTCTGCCTCCTACGGAGGCAGAACTCAAGGAGGAGCTTGAATTCCTGCCACCGTTCGACCCTTCCGCACGGGCTTGGGATACGAGCCGTCGCCTCGGTGAGCTCTTGATGCTGACGAACATCATGGTTCCCATGGAGTCGCACTTCATGCTGGCGATTTTCTTGGACTCCTTGCTTCGTCAGGGCTATGTTCGTCGCCCTCCTATGTCCAGCGAACACATGGAGATTTTTCACGAAATCCAAGAAGAGCGGCAGACGGTACGGCCGCCGTTCCGGCAAAGGCACGACACGGTCGCTGTGGCTATCTCGACCGCGCTAGTTGGAACCTCCGGCATGGGTAAGACGACCACTGCACAGCGCTTTCTCGCACGCTACGACCAGGTCATCTATCACCACGAGCTCGACCTCTATCAAATCGTGTACCTGCATTTCGAGACGCCCAAAGATGGAAGCGGGGTCAAAGGCCTGCTCACGAACATCATCGAAGAAATCGCAGATTTGATTCCAAACAACACATACCGCGAAGACCACCTTCGACGCGGTCGAGCCACTGAAGACACCCTCCAGTCATCCGTGCGCACGTTGCTGAACAAACACTGCGTTGGTCTTCTCATTGCAGACGAAATCCAGAACGTCGCGAATTCGAGGAAGGACAAACAGGAGGTCATGACCGCGCTGACGACGCTTGCCAACAAATCGAAGGCGCCGGTGCTCTACATTGGTACCCCGAAGGCCGAGAATGTGCTTGGCCTGGACACGAGAATGGGCCGGCGCAGCGTTGACCTCGGTATGGGAGACTGGAATCCGTTGCCGCGGTTCAATCGGGTTGTCGATGCAGAAGGCACCATTCGCGAAGTGCCCGGCGAGTGGGTGCATTTCATGCAAACCATGTGGCAGTACTGCTGGCTGCGAAACCCAGTCGAGTTGACCAAGGACATCCTGGACGCCTTCTACGACTGCACTCAAGGCATCATCGACCTGGCTATCAAGCTCTTCATCGTCTGCCAGACACGCGCCATGCAAGTTGAGAAGAGCGAGCTGATAAGCGTTCAGCTCATTTACGACAGCTACGAAGACAGCTTCAAGCTTATCCATCGGATGATTCAGGCGATGCGCGATGGCGACTGGAAGACGATGATGGAGTTCGAGGACGTTCGTCTGCCATCCGCATCGGAGATGGTTGACGCCATCAAGCTTCGTACCCGGGGAACCAAGACCCAAGTCGCCAACGTACGTCCCGGCACTCCCGATTTCAAGCCTCGCATCGAAGAGGTGGCAAAGGCTATCGGGTTCTCTCCCGAGGATGCCGCCGCGCTTGCTGCTCAGGTCGCGGCACAAGGAACCGCCAGCGACGGCCTCGACGCAATCTCTCAGCTGGTCAAGAAAGCCCGTCCGCCTCGCAAATCGAGCACACCGTCGCGCAAGCCGAAAGGCGATGACGAACCCCAGATTCCTCAGTTCCCTGGCATCGGGGCAAGGCCGGATGATTTTCGCCACGCAATTGTGCGAGCTGCCACACAGGGCGTTTCTGTACACGACGCGATGGTCGACCTCAAGTTCCTTCCCCGCGCGGACGAGGTCATTTGCCTGGACTAAAGCTTCCCAAGCCGTATCCGGATGAGACCATAGCAAGCGCGCTGTCCCGGGCAGTTATTCACAACGGCTTGCCGCCCAAGCGCTTAATGCTGCGAGCAACGGGGAGTACAAGCTGCTCGTTCTCGGTGCTTTTGCCCATGAACATCCGAGCGCTCGGAGACGCTATGGACACCGACCCGCGCGAGCTTCTTAGAAGGCATTCGGTGTTGCCCTTTGCGACTGCATTCATGAGTGCGAAGGATGCCGGGCGCGTCGAAGACACGCTCCTGCAGGGAATTTCGAAAGGGCCGCGTTCAATCGGTTCACTGCTCCGCGGAGTTCAGTACGGTCTCGAGCGGCCGAAGTTCTGTCGAGAGTGCGTTCGTGAACAGCGACAAGAGCTAGGCGAAAGCTTCTGGCGGCGCAGCCACAACCTCCCGACTGTTCACATTTGCTTGAGGCATGGTCTGCCGTTGTGGCAAGCGTCCTCCGCACCGCTCACAGCGAGCCAACACCTCACGCTTCCGCTGCCACACCGTCAGGCCGATGCAGTGGCCCAGGCTCTGCCACCAGAGTGGTCTCGCCATCCCCTTGCGGAAGTGACCGATGCAACTCTCCGGCCGGACTGGCGCCATCAAGACGGTTGGGCCACGACGTATCGCAGACTCGCGCTCGAGCATGGCTACCGGATGGTGTCTGGAAATGTAGCCGGCGCCCGCATGTCCGCCGAGCTCGACGCGGCGTACGGAGAGGCTTACCTCCAACCGCTTGGTCTGCGCGCCGGTGTGCGACAGAACTGGGCATCGCTCATGGTGCGAGAGAACGAGACGGCTCCGTTTTCTGCGACTAAGCATGTCGTGCTGCAGACGTTCCTGCGTGATGGGAGGCCGCAGCTAGCCTTCGACTACCCGAAGCCAGGGCCTGCGAGACGGGACTACATGGAGGTTGACAAACGGCTGGCGAGTGCCTTGATGGGGCGAATCAAGGCGCTGACCGAGGAAGGCGGACGGTCGTCAGTGGAGGCCTTGCTAAAAGGTGAGGGAGCGTGGCAGGTGACCTGCCCGGTTTCTTCGTACCAATAGTTCCTAGAAAATCGGCTCCTCGACTGCGAGGAGATTATGCGAAAAGGTCGATTCACCGAAGAGCAGATG
>OUMG01000019.1_pt1 | contig 37841 bp, 33 predicted proteins | sample 1694931 | NCBI WGS metagenome assembly OUMG01 (sample SAMEA3914864, study PRJEB12502) | metagenome | biome: forest; material: soil | place: USA | collected 2012-03-12 | depth 0.3 m | reverse complement strand
GGCCCCTCGAGCGGCCAGCTCCTCCGATGGCGCGTTCGTGAATTCGAGGTAGTGGCAGCTCGCCGCAGCCGCCAGGAGGATGTAGGCGGCCTCAAACGCGAAGATGCGGGCACCCGCTTCGCCAGGGGAAGCCTTGAGAGCCAGCTGCAACCGGTCAGCGCTGCGGCGAAAAACGCCTTCGGACAGCGGCTCACGCGCTCCCATCTGGGGCCGACTCGGCGCTGCTGCGCTCGACGTTGAGAGCCTTTCGAGCGAGAGGGCTGCCGAATCAGAGAGGCGGAGACGACGTGGCTGGCAAGCGCGCGCGTAGGCGAGGCGGAGCATGGGCATGGCTGTTCACTTCCAGGTGCACAGCGTCCCGAGGCAGCAATTGTCGGCACGCGATTCGCGACCGATTGGTCGCCAGCCTCGCACAGCTGTCCGTTCCAGAGACGATGCCGCTGGTGGCGGCCGACGTTGAACCACCGAGTGCGATGCACCCGTGCCGCGGCAGGTAGTCGAACCCTCTCATGCGGCCATGGTGTCGGCGTCGAAGCTCATGGGGTGAGCCAGACGATGTGCCAAGACATGCGTCTTGGCACCGTCTCACGTGCTTGGTGGCGGGGAGACTCGACAGTTGCGTGTTGAATCCTGTGGCTCTGTCGGTGCCTCATCTGCATACCGCAGCCTTGCCTGGAGCGTGAGCCCGTCTGGATGCAGGGTCCATACCAGCCTCCCTCCCAGAGGTGCATTCAATCTGCTGCGCAATGCCTTTGGAACGGTCGTGGTTCCGGTGGGCGCGAGGTGCGATTCGAGGCTCTTCATGGCAGCCAGTTTGCTGCCCATGTGAATCTACTGCCCTTCGCCAAATCGTCCATTTCGGGCTGCATTTACACCGGGAGAGTCTTACCGCCGCGCTGAGGCGCCAAGCAGCTTCATTGCCTTGACCAACGTTTGAGCGCGGCGACCGTTCCTGCGACAGCGTCTAGAGTGATTTCTCAGCCTGCAGCAAGGCAGTCTGAGACATGCCAGAGTACGCCTTCCGCCAAGCTGGCCGCATTCCGAGCTCCTCGATGCAGCGCCAGGCCAAGATGAGGCCGAAAGCCGTAGCGAGTACAACTTCAGAGTGGGCGTCGCGCTCAACTAGGGCGTCCTTGTGGCTTGCAGCGGCCTCCCATGCTCGTTCAAGCTCACCCAAGCCCGTGTCTCGGAGTGCATCAAGCGGACGGTAGGATGGGTGGTCGCCTGGCGTGGTGCCATGGTCAACCATGAATTGAAGCCATTTTGCCGAGCGCCAAATCGCCTTGCAGAGGGCTCGATGCGGACTCTCTTCAGGCGTAGCTCGCTTGAGCGCGGCGCCAATCCGCACCTCTTCCTCGACCACCCGGCTTCGATATCCCTTCAGCAGCTCGCTTTCGCTTTCACGGTGTGCAGCCCTCGCCGCCGCGAAATCCTGGTGGGTCATCGCTTCAATGCCTTGGTGCACCGCCTCGTGCTGTGCGGCTTCGCGAAAATGCCACTCCTGCAGTGTCGCGTCCGAAAGGAGGCGCGCTGCGGTCATAAGCCTCTCTTTGTCGTCAGCTGGCTTGCCGGCGGCATAGCTTTCAAGCCAGTGGTGCGTCCGCACTCGTTCATCGCGCGCGGCTTTCCAGCCGTCTTCCGAGGAAGCGGGCGGTGTCTGCTTGAGCATGTTTCCTCCGAGTGGTTCAGGTTGGGACGTAGGGATAGCGACCTAAGCATCGGCGTCAAGGCTTCGATGTGCCCCAACAGAATCGCCACGTCAACCTCGCGCTACCAAGCGCCCTGTGCGCGAGGCTGCCCTTGGCCGAGCAAGTGATGACCAAGCGCCGTTGTGCTGGGCTTGTCTCGTTGACTGTATGCGCATACAGTATGACGGTGCAAGCCCGTCCACTCGTTTTTCTCGACTTCGACGAGGTCATCAAGCTCAACCCGCCAGGATGCTTGGGCGGCTATGACGTGCTCGCGCCAAACCCCCCTCCCGAGATTTGGGGCCAGCTGTTCCATCCGCCGGCGGTCGCCACTCTGACCATCATCCTGGAACGATGGAACCCGCACGTCATCATCACTACGTCGTGGCTGCGGTTCATGCTGCGGGACGCCCTAGAACACGTTTTCGCGAAGACAGGGCTCGAGCACATCACCGCAGCTCTACACGAGGCCTGGGAGGCCCCTCAGAACGCCCAGGAGAGTCGTTGCGGCGCAATTGACCGCTGGTTGGCGGCGCACCACTGCGGCGAACCATTTGTCATCCTGGATGACGACCGCAGCGGTACAGGGTTGCGCGGCTCACGGCACTTCCGTGCTGGTCGAGTCATCATGTGCGCTGAGGATACGGGCCTTACTCAAGGACAACTGCCAGCAATCGACCGCGCACTGACCAAGAGGGCGCGCACGTCGCGCACGCCACGAGCGTGACCTGCCTATGAAGCCATATGAATCGACCGTTTGGGCCGACGGGCGGACGACTGTTCCGGCATCCGTGCGCGAAGCTCTGCGCCTGCGCCCTGAAGACAAGCTGCTCTGGACGCTCACTTCCGAGGGCGCCGTGCTGGTTCGTGTGCAGCGTGTCCGTCGCCGGCGCCTACCTAATCCCAAGAGCCTCTGAACCCGGGACCTGTTCGTCATCGCGATGGAGGTGTCGTGAGGGAAGACGGGATAAGCATGGTTCCCACAAACGGTTATGCCTATGAGGCTTCCAATGGCTGCTAGAACCAACCTCAGCCTACGAACCTTGGAAGGCACTCTTCGGCTTCGGAGGCAGGCCACGACTGCTTAAGGCTGGCCCATCAGACAGTTGCTTGGACGTACAGCTCTCTTGGTATAAGTGCGGCCTGACCTAACAGGGAGCATCACTTGTCGAAGAAGGAGTTTGAGAACACGCTCGCGTTTTGGCGACTGGTGGAGGCGCTTAGCCCGCAGGAGGTTCCCAAGCTAAAAAAAGACGAGCGAGAGAGTCGCGGCAAAGACTTGGTTAGCCATCAGCTCGCCATGTGGCTTGAGGGAAATCTGCCTCTAAGTAAAGGCAAGGTCTGGTCCTTTACCGTCTTTGGGGGGCTCATCGACCGCGAAATCCAAGTACAGGAGCTGGCCAAGAAGGTTGGCCGGGCCGAGAACGTGTTCGACGAACGTCTCAACGGCAAGTCCTGCCTCTTCAGTTTGCGAGTAGATGAGCGGGGCCGCCCTAGCGCTGAATCGTTTGTCCTGAGCATGTCTGCGTGGGCCACGGGTGTAGTGATGCGTCATGGCGTTGCTTCGCTATCGCAGGGCGGAACTAGCGATGTGACAGGGCTGAACCAACCCAAGTTGCCGATTGTTCAGCCCGCGCCCAGCGGGTTGTCTGGATTCGACTCTCAGTCGAACGCGCTACGAAACGAACTGGCGTGGCGAGTCGGCCAGCTCACAGATGGCGAGGCAGTGACGATGGAGTGGCTGCACGAGTTTGCACGCCTGGTCGCGGTCAAATGCGGTGTCCAGGATTTGTTTCCGAAGTCAGTCAACCCGGTCTATCGAGTGATGGCGATTCAAGTCCCTGAAAAGAAGAGTGACGAGGCACTGAAGCCCGTTGAGCTCATAAACTCTTTCTTCATTCGCGACCTCAACCGGGTACAAGGCGCTGGCTTCGAACGCGCCTCCGCGCCTCTTCGCACCTTGATGGAGGGCCAGCAACTCGACGATTCCGCGCGAGTGGACGTCCGTCGTGAAAGAGCGAGAATTTTGGCGAACCTTGAGCCCAAGAGATTTCCCTTGGGGTGCTGGCCGTCCGAGCATCCGCTGGTCTGGAGCCAGCAACTCGCAATTAATTCCGCCTGGGAACAGCTGCGAAACGGAGAAGGTATGTTTGCAGTCAACGGGCCGCCAGGCACGGGCAAGACTACCCTGTTGCGAGACTTCGTGGCTGCAATCGTAGTCGAGCGAGCGACCGTTCTGAGCGAACTAGGCGCGCGAGCATTCCAGTCCGAAGAAAAGGTCTGGGTAGGCCAAAAAGAAATTTCGTTCTACCCTTTGCACTCGCGGTTGGCGGGGCACTCCATCGTGGTTGCGTCAAGCAACAACGGCGCGGTCGAAAACCTATCTCTAGAGCTCCCGTCTCGTGACGCAATCGACCCTAAGTGGCTCAAAGAACCTGACTTCTATCGCGAATTGGCGAGCAATCTTCTAGGTAAAGAAGCCTGGGGGTTGCTTGCCGGAAAGCTTGGAAACAGCGGCAACCGTCAGGAGTTTGCGACGAAGTTCTATTGGCCTAGCAAGGCCTCCGACGGAACGTCAGGCATGAAGGAGTTGCTCACGGAGGCCTCGACGTTGCGCCCGAGCGGACTCAACTATGACAGCGCAAAGAAGGCGTTTGACGAAGCGCTGAGGCAGGAGTCGGTGCTTAGGGAAGAGCTCCAGGCGTTCAGTGAGCTACCTACAAAGGTGACCGACATTCGGGACCGCTATCGAAGGGAGGCCAATCGCGCGGCGGCCTGTGAGAAAGCAGAACCTCGACTCCTGGCTGACCATGAGAATGCGGTTGAACTTCAATCTGCGGCGAGTCTGGCTGTCGAACAGAGCCTGCGAGAACTGGAAGCCGTCAATGCGCTTCGGCCGGGGGCCTTGGAGACCTTGTTTTCCCTGGGCAAGAAGACAAAGCAGTGGCGAGAAAGTGCTGATGTCATAGCAACAGCGCACGCGAAGAACAAGGCGCATAAAGACAAGGTGCAGGAACAGCTTAGCCGCGCCGCCCAAGCCCTCAGGTTGAACCGAGAAGAGACTGCGCAGTCTGCCGCCGAGATGACTCGTGCGGAGCGAGACCTGAAACTCGCGACTGAAGCCAACCACGCCCTCGTGAGCAAGTACGGCGCCTACGTACCGAACATCCTTCAAGCCGACGAAGACATCGAGAAGTCATCTCCTTGGAGCGTCCCAGCGTGGCGCCAGGTCAGGATAAAAGTCTTTCTTGCGGCGCTGAATTTGCATCGCGCCTTTGTCGAGTCCAATGCCGACAAGGCCCTTGCGAACCTACGAATGGCCATCGATATGTTTTCCAAGGCCTTGCCAAGTAACAAGGCTCGCATTACTGCCTACGACTCTCTGGCTCTCGTCTGTCCTGTCATTTCGACCGCGCTCGCTTCGGTTCCGTCGATGTTTGGCGATATCGACACTCCTGCGATTGGCTGGCTCTTGATTGACGAGGCAGGCCAGGCACCGCCGCAGGCGTGTGCCGGTGCGCTCTGGCGCTCCAAGCGCGCGATTGTTGTCGGAGACCCGCTGCAGCTCGAACCCGTGGTCACGATTCCCCACACGGTCGAAGCCGCCCTTGCTCAGCACTTCGGAAATGTGAAGCGAGAGCTCTTTCCCACGCAAACCTCCGCGCAACGGCTTGCAGACAATCAGATGGTGCTGGCAACACGTGTAGGAGCCGACCCCGCCAAGGCCATTTGGGTGGGCGCGCCGTTGCGAGTCCACAGGCGGTGTGACGACCCGATGTTCAGCGTCTCAAACGAAATCGCATACGACGGTCTGATGGTTCACCACAAGAAGCCGACGCTGGTGAGTCTGCCAAAAAGCCAGTGGGTGGACGTCCAGCCGTCCGGGGACCCGGAAGGTCACTGGGTGCCGGCCGAAGGTGCTGCTTTGAGTGACCTGCTGCAGGCGCTGCAGCCTGAGCCGGGCTCAATAGGTTGGGATATCTTCCTAATCTCACCGTTCAAAGACGTGGTTCAACAATTGGAAAGGTTTGGATGGCACTTCGGCATCGACAAGAGGATGGTAGGCACAGTGCATACGACGCAAGGCAAGGAAGCTAGCACGGTCATCCTTGTGTTGGGCGGCGGTACGCCAGGTGCTCGCAACTGGGCTGCTGGCAGTCCAAACCTTTTGAACGTGGCCGTTTCGCGCGCCAAGAGTCGCCTGTACGTGATTGGGGACAGGCAGGACTGGAGCAAGCGCCCCTTCTTTAGCACGATGGGCAAGCTCATCTGATGCCGCCTGAGTTCGTTCCGTGCCAAACGCAGGTGCATTCCCCTCTGGCCCCGCGTTCCTGACGGTGCGTGAAGGGACCGGAGAGGGGAGCGACTCGTACACTCCGAACGTCAAAGGAGAACTGAAGCCTTGGAAGAAAACGAGCCAACACTGCCTGAGCGGTTTAGGGCGCTCAACGTCTGGTCTCGCGGGTCGATACGAGCACCACACAAGCCGCTGCTGATTTTGTATGCGCTTGGTGCGCTATCGCGTGGGGAAACAGTGCTGTCGTTCGTTGAAGTCGAGGACAAGCTCGCGGCGCTCCTCAAGGAGTTTGGCCCCACGCGTAAGACCTACCAGGTCGAATATCCGTTCTGGCGTCTGCAGAATGATGGCCTCTGGGTGGTCTCGTCTGAGCGTCCCATGGCGCGGCGGACGAGCAACAGCGACGCTCGTATCAGCGAGCTGAGAGCTGCGAACGCGCTGGGCGCGTTTACACCGGAAGTGCAGGCGGAACTGCTCAAAAAGCCGGGAACCATCGAGCTTGTGGCGCACAAGTTGCTCGAAGCGAACTTCCCCGAGACTATCCACCGCGACATCCTTGATGCTGTTGGTCTTTCCGAATCGAGCGACGTATCAGCACAACGCCGCAGACGCGACCCAAACTTCCGCGCTGCCGTGATGGTGGCGTACCAGTACCGCTGTGCCATGTGCGGGCTCGACCTCCGCTTGGGCAGCGTGACAGTGGGCCTGGACGCGGCGCACATCCAATGGTTCCAAGCCAAGGGGCCGGACAAGGTCGACAACGGCGTTGCGCTCTGCACCTTGCATCACAAGCTGTTCGATTTGGGCGCCTTCACCGTCAGCCTCGAGCACCGTTTCCTGGTGTCGGAGCACGTCAATGGCACCAGGGCAGTAGAGGAGGTGCTTCTACGGCACCACGGCTCCAAAATGGCCCTTCCGCGACGCACTGAGGAGCAACCCCATCACCTGCACCTCCAATGGCACGCGCGCGAGGTGTTTAAAGAGCGGGCGATTCCCTGAGGCGGTAGCTTGCAAGTAAGGTGGCATCTAAACCGTTTAGAGCCGCGGTTAGCGCTCGCCGCGCTGACCGGCGCTTAATACCAATTTAGAGAGCTGCCAGGATGCCCGTGCAGTCGTTCGCCGAATGCAAATCGCGGGCAAAGCGCACGACGCGTCGCTAGATATCGTATGCCACCGTATGGAGTACAGAATCCCTCCGGGGGAACCGCGGAAGGCCCGGATAAAACGTGAAACATCCTAGTGCACCGAGCGTGAAGAGCCTCAGACAGTCCGTGCAATCAAGGAGTTGGCGCTGTTTCGAACGGGATTGCGCGCCTCCCGTGAAACACTATCGGCGACTCCGAATCGAGCCTGGCCACCTAGCCCGGGGCCTCTTGCGTGACTCCTGCGATACGATATTCCCAGGCTCCACGTCCGCCTGAGGGCCGGTGTCTCGCTCCGCCGGGCCCTAAAGCCGTTCTTCAAACTCGCGGCGACCTTAAAAACCTCGAGACGACGAAGCTGGGCCTCCGACGAAACGGAACCAGCGTCCAGGGATGGACCAAGTCCCGCCAATCTGGTGCCGACGGTGCTGCCGCCCCCAAGGCGGCAGCACATGTCCAGGCGACGGCCTACCGCTCAGTCGACTTTAACTCTCTCAAGCAGACTACAAGCTTGGCTACCTGTTTTTCGCTCACCTTTCGGTCCGCGGCAACGTCTTTGTACGGCGACTGAAGTCGAGGCCTGACTAGCGCGACGACATTCTTGTCGTCCCCCTCAAACCCAGGGAAATCGGAGAATGGATAGCCGCAAAAATCTGCTGTATCGGACTTTTCTGGGACGAGGCACTGGTGATACATAAGGCGGTCAATGAACTCTGGCGACCGCACTGCTCGTTCGATTGCCGACTCAGGTCGCCCATCCTCCTTGGGTGGAAGTTGCTCTTGCACCTTCTGACGAATGCTCGTGATGTTGGCGTCGGCGACGATGAAGACAGCCCATTCCTGGTCCCTTTCCCTGACGGATGTCGACAAGCCCGCTGCTGTAGGGTTCTGGGCTTCTCGCAAGTCGATTTCCTGCCAGGTACCGTCCTTTGGGACATAGCACTGGATTCCATAGTGCTGCAGCAAACTTGGCGGCCGTTGCGTTCCGATTCTGCTGAGGTCGGAAGTGATGGCATGCTGAAGCTGCAACGCGTAAAGCGGCCTCAAGCGACCGGCTCGGACGAAGGCGCATTTGGTGGGGTCCTTGAAGGCTTCCATCTCCGCCCTGTGCCATACGTGAAGCTTCTTCTTCCGCCAGGTCACTAGGAGCTGCTTTTTCTTGTCTGTCGGATGCGCCATCACGACATCCGGCAGGGCGTCTGTAGCCGTCGGAATGTCTGTCGGGGTCACCACCTTGACCGAACCTTCGCACAATAAGATGCTGCGCTTAAGCAGCTCCTTTGGTCGTACGAGGTCGCACGCCGGCGTAATGACGGCGAGCGCTTCAGTAGGAGCGACCTCGTTGTAGTTCTTGGCAGGAATGAAGATGTCACCAAGGTAGAAGTAGCCTTCAACCGGGCCGAGATTTCGAGCCTTCTCCGCGTCCAACCGAGCCTCGGCGTGCACCATGTTGGCCGAATAGATTTCGCCGGCGGCGGCTGAAAGGCTAAATCGTGAACGTGGCAATTCCTTCAGTTCGAACCTGTCAAGGCTCGTCGCCAGTCCCCAAATCGCGTCCGAGCCCTCCAATTTCTGGGCGAAGAACTCGAGCAGCAATTCAGCGAAGTAGGTGCCCAGTCCAACCTTTTCAACCGCAGTTGTGTTGTGGAAGAGCGTGAAATAGTCAGCGAGGTCCATTGACCGCAGAGTCTTCATCACCTCGGTCGCTGCCGTGGTCATCGCGCTCTTTATCTGGTCGAAATGGCCCTCGAGCTCGACAAGCTTCGGCAGAACCTTGAGGTAGCGGGCAAGCGCTTCACGAAGCTCCTCGGCTTGCATGAATAGTCGCTTGTCCAGGGATTCGAATTGGGACGCAAATAGTTGTGCGGAGGTTCGAAACGACTCGCGCTCTTCCTTCAGAGGAGCGGATAGTGACGACATCAAGAACACGAAGGGCTTGCAATCGTGCACACTTCGCAGCTTGTGGATGATGTTGACCGCGTCTGCGGCGGTCACCCCAGGCGCGCCATCCTCTCTCAACTTCAAGTCAACAAATACCACTTGCGGAAGCTTGCTTCCATTCACCGGATAGTCCGCGCCGAACCTCTGTACGTCCAGTTCGCACGCATTTAACTCATCCAACAGCGGTTGAATTTGTTGGAGCTTTCCCTTCTGCTGGGTCTCATACTCGTCGTAAAGCAGGTTCCAAATATCGCCCAGTTGTTCACGACGGCTATACAACTGCTGATATTTCTCCGCGTCTTGAAGCCCGTTCAGGTACGCTTCGGCATCGGACTTTTCGGGAAGTCCAAGCTCTGTTCGGAGCAGTTCGAGCTTGCCTGCGTCGAGCTTCTCAATGACTCCCTGCGTCGCTTCGGGCGACAGCGGAAAGGCAGGTCGCGGGTCAAAGGCATCATCGATGATGTGAATGCAGTTAACCCCAGACGACCGCAAGGTCTCCTTCAACATTATTCTGCTCCCTCTTTCAGCTCTAGTACGAATGTGTTGTATCGGCCAACTCTCGGCTCATCCAAGTCTGCGAGATTCAGAGTGCCACCGAGAAGCTCTGCGTTCTGCCGCGCGATGTACAAGCCAAGGCCCTGGCGCCGCGAGGCCAGTTCGGATTTCGTTGAGAAAAATGGCTCGAACACCGCCTGGACACGCGACGATGGAATTCCTGGGCCATTGTCCCGATAATGGATGGCTGGCGGTGATGCGGTCAACCAGACTTCAATCTTCGCGTCGAGCTCTGGAGCTTCCTTGCGTGCGATATCGAGCCAGTAAATCGAATTGTTGATTAGGTTTTCGAGAATCTGAACGACATGACCTTCGATGATGAAGGCGCTGACATTGTCACCGTCGATACTGGCCAGGCGGGACGCCGCAATTCTGTGCCTTGAGAACTGCGCCGCATGCCCTTCGAGAACGTAGTCAACAATCCGCGACAGTTGCTGGTGCGAGCGACGCTGCCGCGCGGTGACTGAGAGCGGCTCCAGAGTTGCCAACCTTTTCTGGATTACCTTGATTTGTTGCGCCAACGTGTTCAGCGCAGATGCCGATTGGGAATCAAGGCTTTGATATTTAAGGTCCTTTAGCGTCTGCTGTGTAAGCTCAGTAGCACGCGCTAGCTCGTGTGCAATCGTTTCGACCAAAAGGCCGACACCAGCCAACTGAGTCAAGCGCTCCTTCTGCTCCTCAATAGTTTCGATACGCTCAATGGCCCGTCGGTGGGCATCCTTGATTTCTGCGAACGCGTCGCGTACCTCGCGCAGCAGCTTGGGGTCGACGTTGAAGTCCTTGCGAATCGACAGCAGCGATTGGTCCGCACGCGATTGATAGTTGTCTACGGCAGATGTCTCTGCAGGGGCATCGAAAGACGTCAGGTTGGCGGCTTTTTTTGCGACCATCGCCGAGTCGAGGAACCTTCGCCACTTGACCGAAACGATGTTTCTCAAGAGCTTAATCAGGACCTCCTTCTCGGGCGAGTCCATAAGCCCTTGGCGGTTCGTCTGGTCGACCAGCTCTGAATTGTTGGTGCGTCCGATGCTCACACGGCCAATGATTTGCTTGGTGTTGAGCTTGTATCCCTGGGCTCCTAAAGCCTCGATGTCCAAGCCGAGCCAGTCGTCACCTTCATCACCGTATGGCAGCACTCGGTAGCCGTCGCGGTAGAGACAGACGCCAGCCCAGGTTCGTACAAGAGTGCGAACGGCGTTGATGTCGCCCACGTCAGGAAACGCGCGCAGCCGCTGACGATTGAACCAATAGAGTTCGAATTTGAACGTGCCAAGCGTTCGTAGTGTCGAAGCCGGAAGGCCGCTTTCTCGCAGTCCGGACATGCCCATCAAATCGGTCATGTCAAAGACGAAGGGCTCCCCTTTAATGTCGTACAAGCCGGAGGAGAAGGTGAGCGTTATAGACGGCTCATTGCCCGAAAGAGTCAGTTGCCCAACACACGTACTATGGGCATGGGCAAGTAGTGCTTTCGCGACTTGCCTCTGCGTGTCCACTTCGACGCCGTTGAACCAGAGCCTGATAGGAAACCGCTGTGGCGCTGCCCAGGAGAAGGGGTCCATCATGCGGGAGATTTGCAGTCGCGCTACGTCCTTTAGGGTCGCGGCAGTCCATGTCGCCCGCAGGTCGGAGATTGTGATTTTCGTAAACGATGGTGCAGACTTGGCGCCGCCCTCTTTCGGAGCTACCGGTACGGTTTGGGCCTCTGCGTCGAACGCCTCTTCGAACTCATGCCAGTTGATGTCCAAGACGTTGGTGCAAGTGTCGCTCTCCTTGGCCGTCTCGACCTTGACTTTCCATCCGAGTCTCATCACCGACAGGCGTCCCACGCCCTTTTCACCGAGGTAAGGAGGCTTGTCGTGACCCTCCTCAATTGCCGTTCTTACCTCTGAAGTTCGATTGGTCGTTCCAATAGTGAGGTATATGTTCTCGAGGTCCTCCAAGGACATACCGTCGCCAGTATCCGAGACGACGATTTCGCTGCTTTCACTGTAGGCGTCGCGAGCAGAAGCCAGAAGCTCTTCATGACTTGAGGCCTTGATGATTCCTGCCTCATACTTCGCACGAAGCTCGCGAGGTGCATCGCTCGTCACCTTGCCGAGAAACAGGTTCTTAAAGTTCTGCAGCGACTCTTTGTCTAGAACGACCGGGCTCTTCAGGCCTTTCTTATCCGCCTCTCTGGCCGCTTTGAGAGAGGACTCAAGCGGCCTGTAGACGGCCAGGAAGTCGGCGTGACGCACCGAAATGTTGAAATGAACGTCCACTCCGTTCTTCGAGTGGGCATCAATCGAGTTCTTAATCAGCTCGTAAAGCGCTACGGCGTCAGATGAAATGAGCTCAGCACCGAGCTGAAGAATAGTACGGGCGGCAATCTTGAATGGCATGGCGCAGTTAGAGCTGGCAGACCAAGCAGCCTTGGTCGTCGTCTTCGTCTGGCTCCTCGGCGGTATCCGCTGATGCGAAGACCTCCATGAGCGTCAAGTTCTCCTTCCGAGCGACATTGCGCTGGATGCGGATAACGTGCTCCCGCTTGATGGTGTCCATGCGTTCAGGCTTTTCCATCTCCTCCAAGCTCTCGCCTTGGCTCCAGGTGAAGAAGTTGCCTGTCTTCTCGAACGGACGCTCGTACGCCTTAGCCTTCTCGTAGAGGTCCGGGTACTTCTCCTTTAGTCGCACCCATTCAATCTTCTGCTGGTAGAAGCAAAAGTAGCAGCCAGACCGAGTGCGTCCCCATTTGGTGTACGGGGGCATGCCGACGCCCGAGGTCTTAAGGATGCCTTCGATATCTCGCAGCACCAGACCGTCTTCCTTGAACGGATAGACCGCGGTGATGTTGGGCTTGTGGCTGATGTAGCCACTGCGCTCCTCGTCGGCCCGCAGGCCAACGTAGTTCACGACTTCATCGTCTCCGCAGTGCTGCTCGAATGGCTTGAGCTTCAAGGCTCGCGTGCACCAGCGGCGATGATTCGAGGGAATCATCTCTCCGTACATGTGGTACCAATGGTCGAAGCCGAGGTCCGCGTTGAGGCGAACCACGGACTTGCCGAGGTAGCTGGAGATACGGTCGAGGTACTCGTAGGTCTCGGGGAGTTCTTTGCGTGTGTCACTGAAGATGTACTCCATCTCCGGAACACGGTCACGCATGTAGATTGCAAGGGCGGCAGAATCCTTGCCTCCGGACAGGCTAAGGATGTGCCTAGCTGGCTTTTTGTTGGTCATTCGTCCTCCCGCTTTCTTCGTTCACGTTATCGCCGTCGCCTTGGCACTCCAAGAGGGCTTGGCCCAGTGCTGCGAGCATCAAATTGCGGTCATCCGACGTAGTGGAACGCAGCTTGGCAACCAAATCCGAGGCTAGGGCCTTTGACTGGTCGCTTCCGACCACAAACACTGCAGCCTCATTGCCGCCAGGAAGTGTCATCGTGAGAGAAACCCAACGCTCTCCGACCGCAGGGTTTCGGGACCGTTGGCTGACCGCTCGAATCCAGCGCTTGTAGTGGGCACAGAGTAGATTGACCTCTGTCTGGAAGCGGCCAACCGTGTCATCCACCCACGCGTCGAGCGGGCGATGCACTACCAGGCTTGCCAGGGAGTCGAGCCAACGCTCATCTGTCAGCGTCAAGTCGGCGCACCGAAGAACGAACGCTTTGAGGTGAGCCTCGCCAAGGTCGGCTGCGGCCACGCTGCACTCTCTTTGGAGCTGTAGACGCACTCTGTTGAGCGTGCCCGGAATCTCGAATGCAGCGCTTAGCATGCCCGCGACTTCGTCTTGGAGACGCCTGCCGACGGCCCCAAGCTCTGAAAGCACACCCGACAGCCAAGACTCAAACGAATCCTTGCTCTTGGAGGCAACGTGCTCTGCAGGCAGTGTCTTGGTGAGGAGTTCGATGTGATTTTGCGAGCGGGTGAGCTGCGTCCGAACCGAAATCACGTCCTTGCTGAGCTTGGTGGTGCTCAGCGCATAGGACGGCAGTCGGCTAAGCCATCGATACAGCGCGCGGGTGAGTTCCAAGTGCGTTGACTCACCGTTGACGGCACACCCGATAGAAGCGAACGCCACGTGATAACGAGTCATCAGGCGTCGGGTGTCGTCTTCGTCGGCGAGTTCACGCATCTCGAAGAGTCCAGGCGTCTTGTACATCCGCATCAGATGCTCAGGCGTGAGCTCGAGCACAAGTGAACCTCGTTCGAACACCGCGCAGCTTTGACGTCGAACGGTTAGGTAGCAGGCTACCCAGATGCCTGCCGGCGCGGTTCGAATCCCCAATGGTGGGAGCGCAAGTTCGTCCAGCACTCCCTGGAACGTGATACCGCCAGGCGTTCGCAGACACTTGGCAATCGTCTTCCAGACCACATCGATATCAACGGCAGCGCCAGCCTTCGGCTCTTCCAAGTGCCAACGGCCATCCGAAGCTTCGACATAGATGCCCGTACGCTCCAAGAGCGTGTGTCGGATGAGGCGCTCAGGAGGGAATTCAGACGGTTTGCACAGCGGCATGGTGCTGTCGCCGCTAAGCAAGACCTCAAACATCCGTTGCCTTGCCAACGTGATGGCAGAAGGGGGCCGGTCTTTGTTGATGAGCTCATTGACTACGCGCGGGGCGAGCGAGAACTGGTCGTCGAAAAGCCAGGACGCCAGTTGGCTCAGGTTCTTGTCATCAGTCTTCTCGACAAGCTTGCCCTGGTGCCAGTAGCGCACATGCGAGCGACCACCGAGGTGCGAAAGCTGCGCGGTCACGAGACGTTCCACTTGCTCACGGGAATCTTGGATGTGCTGGGCAACGTATTGGTCAGCCCACGGGTCGATGTGCTTGACGTTTAGCTGGTGCTGAACAGACAGCCACGCCGCGTAGTCGATGAGCGCGCGCTTGCCCTCGGGACGAAGTGGCAGGCATGCATGAACAGTGAGAGGCTCAAGTTCGAGCTGGAATCGCTGCTCCGTCTGTTCGATGTTCTTTTGCCCCGCGGCGACGACAACAAGCTTCAGCCAAGCATCGGGTTTGAGCTCGTCATCGCCAGATTCCGGAGGCGCGGGCCAAGCTTCCGGGCTTCCGACGACGACTCCCATCGTTCGGAGCGTGCCAGTGCGGTCATAGTGGCGATGCGCGACGACCGGGCGGCTCGCAAGCGCCTTTTTTAGACCTTGCATGAGAAGACGCTTCTCGTCTTCGGCAGTCGCTGCCTCGTAGAGCGCCTCGACGTTTGCCGTTTCCGGCACCGCAAGCGCAAACCCTTCTCGCTCTTGCCGGCGAATCAAAATGCCGCGCTCAACGAGCGCATCCAGAGCCTTGCCCAACTCCTTGGAGTCCAAGCCATCCAGCGCGAAGCTCAGCATCTCTGAGGAAATCGCAAGGCGCAGGCCCGACTGAATGAGCTCAAGAACTGCGATGGCCTTGAGCACATGCGCCGGTGCGGAGCCGGCCTTCTCTCGGTCAACGCTTGCCATGGCGAACAGCCACCGGCGCTCAGAGTTTCGGTCTCGGAAGCGAATGCCATGGCCAGCTGCCAGACTGTCGTAGAGGTCACTCAGTCGGTACCAACTCGTAGCGGTAAGCTCATTCGCTTCGGCGAACTGACGCAGTGCATACGGTTCGTCGCCTCTCAAGAACCCATGGAACGAGCGCTCGCTTTGGCCAAATCGCTTGGCCACGACAGCAGACGCTGCAATCACCAGGGGGTGCAGCGGGTAGAGGGTCTCTGCCTGATTGAAAAGCGCGGCATCAGCTTCTGAGTGAGCCTTCAAGACTCCGAGCTCGATTGCCCTTGCAAACAAAGCACGTGCCGCGTCCACGAGCTTCGCTTCCCCGTTGACGGCAGCCCCAGTTTCCAGGGCGTGCGCCGCGAAGTGGGCATATCGCTCGATAGGTTCATCGAACGGAATCTCTTCAAATCTGGAGGCAACTTTCTCCCAGTCATCGCTCAGGCTGCGTCCCACGTTTGCGCCATAGCTCGAAACGTGCTGGTGCAGCATCGAAATCACCGCGATTCGAGCGTCTCCGTTGCCGCAGGCCTGTTCGGCGAGCTGCTGCAGCGCCATCAAGTCTCCGTCCTCGGGATGAAGGGCGGCATGCTCGACAAACTTGCCAAGCTCGTCAACCAGGAAGACGACGCCTTCGAAGCCTGCTGCTAGCGCCGCGTCTGCAAAATCGGAACTCATCGCCGCGATGGCAGAGTTCACCGGAACCCCATCGTAGGTCCCGGCTTGTTCGTCCAGTCGGCGACGAAATGCTGCCTGCTCCTTGGTCTTCTCCCAGCTTGCGACTACGCGGGCAAGCGCCCGAGCCAACGCACTTCCGAGAGACAAGCGGGAGCCAACGAGGGCTACGGGATAGCGCCGGCCATTCGAGAACAGCTTGGCGGTATCGGGAGATGCGGCGCTAACGCTGGCCGCAATCCCTGGGAAGTGGGCGGCGCCGGCGAGGAGTTGGCCGGCGACCAGGCCCAGCGCCGATTTGCCGCTGCCGTAAGGGCCAACGACCTTCCAAGCTCGTTGCTGAGAGCCGCTGCTCAGGCCTTGACCGAGCTGCCGCAGCGCCGTGACGGCCGCCGGAGTTACCAAGTAGTGGCGCAGAGCATCCTTGTCGTAGAGGTCTCGCTCCAGCGCGATTGAGCGCGCAGTTCCGGCCCCAAGGCCTAGTGCCTCCAGAATCTTCTTAGTCATTCGCCGCAGCCTCCAACGCCGCTCCAACCCGCAGGCGGGGGTCAATCTTCTTTGGTGTCAGGACAAGCGTCTGCGTATCGGCTGTGTCGTTGAATCGCAGCGCTCCCTTCAGCGATTCACGAGCTGCCACCTCGACGAGGTGTCGAAGTGCTGGCTCATCGAGCTTAAAGACACTGCCAGGCGAGTGCTCTCCTCGAAGCACTTCGTTGAACGAGACCACTTGCTGCTGGTCTGAGCGCGACTCCATGTACTGAACCAAAGCGACTGCAAATGCGCGGCCACTTAGTCCCATGGCGGCGCGATTCGCTGCCGTGTAGGTTGGGCGACCTTCCTCGCCACGTGTGGCGCGAAGCAGTCCAAGGTCTTGGAGCGGGCACCAGGAGGTGTCATCCGAGCTGCGCTCCTCCTGGTAGTAGCTTTGAATGAGGATGCCTGCGTGTTGCTCGAGCGTCGACGGCGCGAGCGCGCGTGCATTGTTGGCGCCTCGCTTCCCGAGGCGCTCGACGAGCTGCCGCTTGTCGAAGCGCTGCAGACGGCCCACGCTGAACACCTCATGCCACGCCGCTAGGCCAGCTTGAGTCGACAGCCACCAGTGAACAAGCCATAGCGATTCCAAGGTCTCGAGGTGGGGGTCCCATCCATCTTGACCAAGGAGTAGCTCACCAAGCGCGCCCGGGCGATGGCCGCCGTCTTCGTCAGCTTCGATGACGCCCGAGGCTTCTGCCCAGAACTGAGCTGACTTCACCATGTTCCGTCCGACGCCCAGAGCGTGCATTGCATCGAGTTCTCGCCGCAAGATTTGGGCGTCATCGCGCACTGCGCGGAACACCTTAGGCAACCATCCGTAGCGGCACACGAAGCTTTCGTGGCCAGAGAACCGGTCTTCGGTGCGCTTTTTCATGCGGCCGCCTTCCGACCAGCGCTCGGAGCTGAAGAACTCGCCGAAGCGCCTTCTTCCACCACCTCAGCTTTCTCGAGCACGATGCGCCTGGTCGCGGCGTCGAAGTAGACGGCGACCGCATCTCCCTCCTGAAGGCCTGCATTTCTGAGGAGCTGCTCGCTCAAGGCGATGCGGCCAGTCTTCTGGACCTTCTTGGTCTCAAACAGTACTTTCATAGGGCGCCCACAAGTACGGCCCGGGGGGCCGTTTTAGTACGCCGATAGTATCTCGGGGGGTCCAAGTTTTTTGCTTCGTTGAAATCTTTTGGGCAGGCCACCAAGGGGTTCGAGGGCCGCGCGTAAGGGTTTATCCACAGTTTCTGTGGATAAGTGGCCACGCGCCCCGCTCCTCCTCCTTCCGAAACGGAATTTTCGGACCAAACCCGACATTCGTGTTGCGGGGTGAACGCCTCGGGCGAGTCGGCAGCTCGGCGAGTAACCTGTCCGCCTCAGAAGGGGATGAGGGAGAGCAATTGACAGACGGCCAAGCGCAAGGAAGGAAGAGGGGGTTCCATCCGAGAGATGTCCTGCAGCCAATCGACCCACGTGATGCGGCCGACCTGCTGGTTGGCGGTCCGGTCGAACAGATGCTGTGGCGCACCGCTGCCTATTACTTGGGATTTTCTGTAGATGGCGCCCGCGCCTTCGACGGTGTGACCGTTGTTCTTCCACCCTCCGTTGCTTGGAACGTCTCTGACGGCGAGGTTCGCGAGTTGCTCAGTGCGGGTTTTGCAGCTGTCTGGGACGAGGTTCCCGCCCGCTTCGCGGTGCGAATACTGGGTGGCCTCGTAATCCATCGCTGCAAGCGCTTCGCGTCAAGCGAGGTCGTTGATGCAGTAAAGGAGTCAGGGGCAAAGCGCATCTGCTTGGTCGCTGAAGCAAGCAAATATCGAGACGAAGTAGCTGAATCAGAGCGGGTCCTTGGTCAAACCGGTTCGCTTTTGGCAGAGGACATCTGGGTTCCCCACCTCGTTCGGATGACCTCTGAATGCCTGCGCGCTGCGAAGGGCCAAGGTTGCGCTCTTGTCTTTCACTCCAACGATGCCGCAGTCAAACGCGAGAGCAAAGCGATGCTGGAAGCGGTCGACCAGTTGTACCCACTGTTTCTCACTCGCGAAGAAGATGCCCGCGCTCAGGAGTTGCTTGCCAACAAGCTTCCGCAGTGGATAGCGATGGCGGTCAGCGGGCGCTCTGCCGAGGTGTTTGACGAACTTGCGAAAGAGGGACTGAGCCCCGCTGACGAGCGACAGATTCGCCTCAATATTTCGGTGCGTACACGCGACGCCGCCGAGGTTCAGCGCCTTGTTCGGGAGTACTTGGAAGACACTGCGGGGCTGGACGCAGAGAGCGCGGGCCGGTTGGGCCGCCTGGCGCATCAATTCGGCGATGATGAGTCAGCGCGCTCACTGTTCGCCACGTCAATGGCTCGCGTTGCGGACCAAGCTGTTCTCGTCATTTCGCTCGACGCATTGACGACCATGGGCGAGCAGGCGCTACTGCAGCAGTGCTGGGAGCGACTCTATAGCTTATTCCCCGACACACCGGCCTTGGCCGAGAATCGTGAATACCGTCTCATCTTAACTTGTGATTCATTGTCCGTGGGAGGGCCTCCATCGCGCGCAGGATTTGGAGAATTCGAATGCTATGTCGCAGACGCCCTTTACCAACGGGCCGAAGCTGATTACGACGTTCTACTCGAACAGGTTGCTGCGACCTGGCCGGCACGACAGCATCTGGCCGCGCTTTGCATATCGCTCCACGCCCTCGGCCTTCGTGACCTGGTAACTGCCATGACAGCTGCCCTGTTCGCAGCACAGGACGAGCAGAGCTCGGAACGAGCGTGTTGGATTCTGTTGGACGTCCTGCGGCGCCTGTTCCTCGATGAGGTGGTGCCAGAAGACGGGATGGAGGTTTACAAGCTTCCACTAATCGCTATCTGCCGATACTTGGCCCGCAATCCCAACGCGGCGAAGATGCGGGCGGAGCTCACTGAGATTCTCGACGTCGAGCTGGCAGGCACGGCGGGACTGGCGGTTGTGACTGCTTTCACTTTCGATGTGATTAGTGCAGGCGCACCAATGCCGACGCCAACGCCGCGGACCGAGCGGTCTAGCGACGCGGTCATGAAATCCTTTGTTGAAGCGGGTCTGCATTGGATGGGTTCGCAGCCGGCCATTGAGCCGGGTGTGACGAAGCTGCCGACAGAACTTGTCATCGATGACCCACAGCGCCTAGTCTCAGCCCTCGAGAGATTCATGCACTTTGGCACACGCATGGACGGCGAGGCCGCCGACCTTGAGACCCTCGAGAACTTCGCGTTCCTGATTTGTCTACTGGCTCCGTTCGTGCCCAATTCGACGGTCGACTTGGGCGCCATTCGCCAACTGGCCGCGAAGAGCTGGCTACATCACCGCGCCCAGCACGCGCGCGACCTCGCCGAGCAGTTACTCAGTCTCGCCGGAAGCGCTTCGACGAGAAGGCGCATTGCCTGGGGTGGCTATGCAGACATCTTGCACCACACAGGGAGCACGGTGGACGCGCTCGTCGGCCTTGCATGCGCCGCGATGACGGGCGCGCAGATGACGGCTGCAAACCTATATCAGGAGGCCTACGTTCTGCTGCGAGTGGCGCGGGACCTGGGCTTCATGGATATGGCGCGGTCCGCACTCGCGACCTGTCGCGCTCTATATGAAATTGAAGGAATGGGTGAGCAGGGGCGCCAGCGGCTGGACGGCGTTGAGCTGTCGCTTGATGTCGCCAGAGCGTCAGCTCTCACGCCCGGTGAACTACTTACCTTGCTCGAACGCGCTCGAGCGCACTGCGCTGAGGTGCTCGCTGGTGACGACGAAATATTTTCCGCAGCTGCGCACTTTCTTCAGATAGCAGGAATGATTGAACGGAGCGGACAGGAGTTGCCAGCTCCAGCCGTCGAACTACGCGCTTCCTTGCATGCACGGAACGTCGGTGGTCTTTTGTACGCTGTTTCAACGGCTTTTCCGACCGCGGAAGACGTTGTCGAGCTTCACAACCAGCTCGAAACTGCACGCTACGCGGCAAACACCGCCGATGACCAAAGGGCAATGGTTGTTGCGGCGCATCGCCTCTTGCTTCCTCGCGTCCCCGACGTAACTCCCGTACATGCTGCGGTCGCCGTAGAGCTTCTAAGCGACCGCTCGCTGAGAGGCTCTTCCGAGCCTCTGCTTGAGACAGAGTGGCCTGCAGAGTTTGCCTGCGAGTTGTCTCGTGACGGAACGACTGTTTTGATGCTGGGTCTAGACAGCGATGGCGAGCTTGCTGGAGTGGTCGCCAGGAATGGCGAGGCAATGCTCCTTCGGCCCGCCAAGCAAGAGATTAGCTTCAGCAGGCGGCTCAGCTCGTGGAGCGCGGACTATCCATACAAGTACGGGCTCATCAACCGCGATGACGGCAACGGCGAGGTGTACTTCTCGATGGGTACGCTCAACCTGCCCTTGCCGGCGGTGACGCGCCTGCTGGTGGTAGCGCAGCCAGCGCTCCAGCAAATCCCGTTGAACGTGGCTCTGGTCGACGGCGAGTTCGCTGGCATGACGACGGCTATCGGCGCCGCGCCTTCGCTTAGCTGGCTTCGAGGTGTGCACGCTCTTCCGCGGTCCGAGGGGTCCAGGCGGCTTGCTTGGATTTCATGCTCACCGGAATCGGAGGCCTATGGAACGCTTGAAATTCTCTACGCCCGGCTGTCTCCTGTGTTCAAGCAGCATGGCTTTGAGACTGACATTAGCGGGGCAATCCCTGCCGACACTCGCGGAGCCAATCTGGCTGTTTTGACAGCCCATGGGCAGCTGAGCTCCGAAGACCGGTTCATCCGCCGAATCGCAGACGAACAGAAGTTCATCGAGTCCCCGCTCACGCTTGCTCGAGCGCTTGCTGGGGTCGAACTGGTCATCCTTTTTGTTTGCAGCGGTGGGCGTGTTGACCGGCATCCCTTCGCGAACACCACGGTCAGCCTTCCGAAAATGCTCCTTGATAGAGGATGTCGCGCAGTCGTAGCTTCTCCTTGGCCGTTGGACGGCAACGTGCCTGGGAATTGGCTGGGTCGCTTCCTTGAGGCGTGGGAAGCTGGGGACACCGTTATCGATGCAAACTTCAAGGCAAACCGCTACGTCAATGAGCGCCTTGGACCCGAAGCGCCCCTATGCTTGGCGATGAGCGTCTATGGTGATGTGTTGCTTCGAAAGGCCAATGTGGTCCTGGAGGTTGCTGATAGCGACGTTCAGTACACCTAGCTACAACCGAGCGTCAAGTTGACGGCCCGGTCAAGAACGCCGGAGCGAACGAGGTGCGGGTAGAGCTCGGAGGCCCGGCGGATGACCCGGCGGTCGCCCGACATATCCGCCCATGGCAATCCCCGCGCAAGTTTGAGCAGCATGACGTCGACCAGCTCTCGGTAGTCGTGAGACCTGCCCACACCGCGCCGGTCAGTCCGTGGCCTTTCGACGAGGGGAGCCAAGACCACCCACGCCTGGTCTGTGAGATGAGGTGGCTCAGTCAAACGCCTCAGTCGCGTGTCGGTCGCCAAAGGTGACGTCGTTCGAATACTGTGGGAGGAGCGGCGAGGCGCTCGGTGGTCAACGGCCGCGTCACTCCGACGCGCCTCGAGGTTGAGCAGTCGCAATTGGGTCACCAGCAGTTGCCCCTCCTGCAGGCGACCCCGCGCGCTGAACGTGGCAGTCGCCTGGGGTGCCGTGAAGTCGAATCGTCCAACCAGTGCGTTCTGATAGACGCTCGACCAGGCCGCTGCGGCGCTAGGGTCTCGTGCAATCCAGTCAAGGGTGTTGGCACGCGCAGTCCCAGTCTTCACTTGTGCGAGCACGCCTGCTAATGCCGTAGGTGGGAGCGGCGTCAAGATGCGGTCCCGCAGCTCCCGGTGCGTGCCGAAAAGCGAAAGTATGAGCAGTTGCGCAGGCACGAGCCAAGTCGCTTTGTCCGTTCGGGCCTCATAGACCGGCTGGCCCGCGTCGCTTGTCCAAGGGGTTCCCAGCAGCTCTAAGAACGGGCGAGCGCTTCGTTGACTGAGGGCGTCCAATCGGACAGTTGCTTTGGCCCTGTCAGGGGCTTGGACATCAAGCCTCGCGCGGACTGAGGCCAGGTCGACGACTTCTTCGGCTTCCGCGCCGCGAGTCACCCTGACTTGCAGCCTGCCGCCGGCGCTGCGAACCACTCTTGAAATCCATTCCACGATGTACCTCCAATGGGAGGTACAGGGAAAGCGGTTTAGATGCGTGACACCAGGTCGAGAGCGGACGCTAGCGCGTCAGGGCAGAGGCGACGATGCGAAGCAGGGTGGCGCGCGCTTCTCATACGACAGACAGGCTCATCCGGTGAGCTGGTTTCGGAGGACCATGCGGCAGTAGGAAGACGACCGTCACATTGTGGGGATGCACATGACGCTAGCGACAGAGCGTTTGAACGCGTTGGTCAGGACGAGAGAGCTGCTTCTGGAGCTGGTCGTAGCAAACCAGCGGCTGGGCGTGCCTGCGGCAATAAGCCGTCAGGCAAAGGTACTCCTGCGGCACTACCCCTCCGAAGGCCTGCTCAAGGACATTGCCGACCGCGTGCCGACTTTGCTGCTCGCAGAGCAGTCCGAGCACGTCAAGACTGCCAAAGTTGCAGCCCAAACCCTGCCGAGAGAGGAGTACCCAGAAATTGATGTTCGAGCGGTGTTCGCCGAATTTGCCGAAGCACTGGCGGCGGAGGTCACCTCATTCGCTGTCGAACTCGTCGCACAGGGCAAGAGCACCAAGGCGTCGGTCAGGCATATTCGCGAACTTGTGCTGAGGATTTTCGTTCAAAAGTTCGAGGCACTGTATCTCTCGAACGACGAGGCTGCGCATCGCCGACGAGTCTTGCTTGTGCATCTTCTCTCGACATTCGAGCTTCACGGCGTCGAGGCAGCCGTTGGCCGGACATCCAGCGATGGAAGCGAGGTTGGCAGCGTGGTGCAAAGTGCGCGGAAAGCACGACGCCGCTGACCGTCCTGAGAATCGCTTCAAGCTTCCACCCTGCCTTGCGGGCGGGCAGTCCGCGGGTTCGAAGGCCCGAGGACAGATTCCTGTGAGCCAGATGTCATCGCCTTAGGTGGGGCTAGGTAGCGACACTAGCTCAGTTGATTCGGGCGAGAGCGCCCTCTCATGGTCCGAGGAATGGTCAGTCGCCAGCGACACACCGAACGTGAAAGGTGCGCATTTTTGGCAAACGACCGCGACGTTCTCTACTTCTATGGGTTGAACGCACCAACCCCGGTCTTCCGAGTACTCGAGCGTGTAGGTGAGATGAAAGCGTGTCATGTCGACGGGGCCGCTGCACACGGCGCACCGCTCGACGGCGCTGTAGCCAGGCCGCAGAGCAGGTATTGGAACTTGCTGCTCTGCCATAACGGAAGGGTAGTGTCCTTGCAGGCACGCGTTAGTGCAGTAGCGCGTCAGACCCTCGGCCTGCTCTACGTCAATTCCGCCGTCCCTGTCGAAATCGATTCTCTCGAACTGGCGGCTCAGTGCGAAAAAGAATGGCTGGAAATGCGTTTTACAAGCGAAGCACTCAAAATTGGCCAGATGTTCGCCCATCATCCTCGCTCCTTGGGAAGTTCACATGAGCCTTGGCGTCGAGCCCGTCAGGCAAAGTGGAGATTTTGGAGACTGAGCTATGTTTAGGTCAACGGAAGCCGCTAGCTCTGGAACATGCACTGATGGAGTTGCGTCAGTTGGTTCACCTCAGTGCCTTTGTGCGGGGCTATGGCTGCCACGAAACCCCCTTACCCCAGTACGGGCGCATGGCTGCCGGCGAGGCCTTCAAGAACGCGACAGCGCTTCGCACTTTGGGATAGGCTTGGTACGAGTGTCTGAACCGCGACCAGCATCCTGCCTCCGTCAGTGCCTGTCGCACGCTGACTCGCTCGCCCCTGGCGATGTACCCACGAACAACCGCTAGCACCGCGCGCGCCGCGCGGGCGTCGGCCGCGGGAGTTGCCAAGCTCTTCATCCCTGTGGGGATGTGATTGAAGATGGGTTCAGGGGCGACATCTTGGAGTTCAAGAGCGGTCTCGAACAGCAGATGTTTGAGTGGTACGAACGGTTGTTCATAGCCAGGCCTGACCATGTTTCCAATCCAGAGGAGAGCTCCGTCACGCTCGGGAAGTCCCACGGCTGCGGGGGAGGCCGACATCGATGCTGCGAGCCATGCTGCGGCCTTTCGACTATCGATTGCGCGACCGGGCGAGGCTAGCCGCTTTTGAACGACCTGGTCGCGGTACCAAGCCGCGCCTCTCTCGATGGGCTCGCTTCTGGCGCTCTCGTCGAGCAGTGCGACGGATTTGCGGGACAGGAGTTCCAGGAAGGCCGGGGGCATGGCGCGGCGGCGCGGCGCATGGATATCCTCGGGCAGAACTCCATACCAGGCATTTGAGACGGTAGGAATCGATGTGATGTGGAGAACAACCCCGTGACCTGTACACACAAGGGCTCCGGGAAGGTGATGCTGGCGATGCCAGTAGCTCTGCTTCCAGCGGGCCAAATCCTCGCGAATGCACAAAGGACAAAGGCGTCTCAGACGCGAATAGTCTGAGACGCCTTGAACAAGTGAGCCGAGGCCGGTGAGTGCCGAGCCTCTGCCGAATACCATTGAGATGGCCTTCGCGTGCAGCTCTGGCGAGTAGTACGCCGTCGCGTATGGAAACAGCGTGTGTTTCCAAAGCAAGTCAAGCGGTGGCAAGCGGAGAGCAGAGCCCAGCTCCTCTACGTGTGAGAGCGTAAAGAGCGATGGAGTGAACTTCCTGTCACCAGTTACGGCGCGCGTTGCCACGGCGATGGGTACGCCGGTCAGGCGCACCGCCCGAATCCACATGCTGCCGAGGAGCTCGTCTGGGAGGGGCCGAGGAAGCAGATAGCGCATGCGCCCTCGCAGGCTCACATGGCTTCGTTGAGTTGGCTCACGCCAAGCTTGGCAAGCGCTTCCGCGCTTTCCCCGTTGACCGAGGCCCCGCGCAGGTCGGCCTCACTCGCCATACTGGCGTCGAAGGCTTCGGGAGTCGGGCTGGGAGGCTCGCGCCGCTTCTTTGCAGGCGAGGTCGGCTTGGTGGTTGCTGGCTTCGCCTTGGACGAAGCTTCATCTACCTCCTTGGCGGCCTTGGCCGGCTTGGCAGCGCCGATGGGTGAGGCCGCGCTCGGCAGCGGGTATTCCGACCGGGTGAACTTTTCGACTTCGATGCGCGGCATGGTGACGTCAGACACGATGGCAAGCATGAGGGGGTCCTCGTTCTTGAGTGCCGTGAGGCCGAATTCCGCCATGACGAACTCCTTTTTGAATACACGCCTGAGGAGCTCAGGAGTCACCTCTTCTTCACCCGAGGAAATGGCTTCGACCTGACAGGACTCCCACAATTTGACGAGGATGTCCGTGATGCCCTGGCTGTGCTCGTGGAACAGGTTGGCCCACTCCTCAGAGTAGGAGATGACTTGTGTTGTCCACTGGTACCGGAAAAGCGCTTGCAGTAGCACCTCGAATTCCCCGGTAATCTTCTCAGGACTTCGCAGGTGTGCGAACCAGCATTGGGTTCCTCTCCCTGAGGTCCGGCGCGCTTTGGTGAACCGCGTCCCGACAACACTGCGCATCTCTGTGGTCCCGACAAAAAGAATAGGCATCTGAGACAGGTTTGAAGCTGTGATGAGCAGCTTCATGAGCGGCGTCTCGACAGAAGCGGACGAACGGGTTGCCTTGCGCCGTTGCGAGCGCGGCTCGTCTTCCGCAAGTGCCTGCTGGTTTTGACTCTCGTCGACGACCAACATGCCCAACCCAAGTTGGTAGGCGACCCGCAGCATCTGAAGAACGCGCTCCTCCGCATTTGCCTTTCCCTTGCGCATGAATGTGTCGACGAACTGGCCATCAGGCATCAAGCGGTCAAACTCCTCGGCGATGGTTGAAGCGAGTGTGTGAGCGCTCTTGCCGTCATAGGGCATTTCGATGAATGCGAAGGGGACTTGCCAGCGTCCAAGCGCAGCGTGATAGATGACGGGGGGAAACAGCGCGGCGATGTGTCGAATGGCGGAGGATTTGCCAGCGCCGGATGCGCCGATGAGGGCGAAAGAGTGCTGTGATGCGCGTCGGGTATGGCGCACCGAGCTGAACTCTCCTGATTGCTGCTGAGCGTAGAGCGCATCCAGACGCTCTTTCTCGCCTGCGGTGTAGGGGGCGCGTCCTTCGTAGCCGGCATACAGCATCGTCAATACGCTGCGAGCGAACTCAACAACGCGAGGCCCGGCAATGAACAATCGGCGTAGACGCGCCGTCAGCTGGATGCGCATGGCCGGCGAAAGAGTGCGCTCATCTGGGCTGAACGCGGGCAGTTGATGTAGCGCCCGGGCGAGACTGCGGTCGTCAGGCGGGGAAAAAAGTGCTTCAATGTACGGATTTCCGACATGCTCTGGTGCGAGGCCGTGAGAACGGTATTGGGCGGTGACGAAGGGAAATGCGACGGAGGACGCGTTTGAGACGCCCGGGACATTGGAGGATTGATGTGATTGGTGGGAAGAAGTCATGATGTGATGTGATGAAGTGGAAGCAGGTTGGGAAGCAGACAGAGAATTGGCCTATGTCGGGACAGCGTGGGCGCCACTTGGCAATTCAACGACGCCCCGGAAGTGGGGAGCATCTGACTTGGCTAAATGCCCTCGACGGGGCCACCAGGAAGCATCTCAAACAGGTCGTCGAGCACGGCGGTTCCTCGCGGTTGCATAGGCGACGTAGTTGCAGCCGCCAGACGCGTGTCAGGCGAGTAAGCTTCTGGGCAATCTGCCTTGGCCGTCTCCGGCCTGGGCCGTCGCTTTGTGGGGGCACAGCCCTGCCTTTTGTCCGCGGCAAGTTCTCGGTCGACGAATTCGGCCATTGCCTCGACATCGCTCTCGGACGGCAGGAGGCCAGCGACATGCGATGACGGGGTCTTGCTAATGTCGTGGACATCCTGACGGCGTTGATGTACCTCTTCCTTTGCTGCGGCCTTTCCTCCTCGCATGCGGGTGCCAAGCGCTACGCCTTTGGAAGCAACCTTCATGGCTGCGTGCGCGGGGGCGCTGATTTCTTCAACCGACTCCGCGAGGCCCATGCGGTAGGCGCGCTGCCGGTGACCGATGGCAATGCCCTTGTCACTTGACTTCTTCTTTGCTGCATCGATTTCGGCGAAGGACCAGCCGGAATAGCTCTTGCGATGGTCTTCGATGAGTCTTGCGGAAAAAGATTTGGTCTCGTCCTCGGGGTGACGGACGATGATTGCGTTAACGAGACTCGGTGAATACTCCACGGATGCGGGGAACTGTCCCAGGCGCTTGGCTTTGGTAAACCAATCGAGCTGCTTTGCCTCGACGCTGCTGTAGCGCAGGTCACGGAATTCGATGCCATGCTGTGTGACAGTGGCGACGCCGCGCGGGGTGGTACGTCGACGGGCGTATTCGTAGGAGATTTGCGCGAGCGCGCCCATGCTTTGCGCAACTCCCTTGGTCCACTGACTGGCGGGTGTCGGGAGCTCCATGCCGAACACTTCGTCGGCCTTAAGGCTTCGCGCTGTACGTGGCTTCAAGTTGTGAGCAATGACGAGTTCGAGGTAAATCTTGGCAAGCTGGGTCAGCGTCAGACAGGCATCCTTTTCGTACTTCTTTCCTTGGCGCTTCTTGGCGTTGCGCGGAAAAGAGTAGCCGTCAGCGTTGTCTTTGAGCACCAGCTGACTGGTATGAAAGCCACCCTCGACAATGCATTTCTTGCGAGCTGCACGCGCAGGCAGATTTGTGATGTCTTGCCTAAGCTTTGCGGTCAGGATGTCACTTCCAAACGAGAGCATCTCGCCGCGGTCGCCGACCCATCTATTGGGGTACACACCCACGGCGGGAAACGCGCTCGCTCTGTAGACGACGCCAAGTCGTTTGCACAGTGCTTCCCAGTCCCCCGAGATACTCAAGACTGCCTGTTTCGCTTCCTCCCACTTTGGTGGTTCGAGACTGAGGTAGAACCCGACAATCAAGCTCGTAGCGCGGTCGATGACCAGATAGAGCGTAGCTTTACCGATGATGGTCGTGCCGTCTGCCTCCGATACCAGCCACAGGTCAACGATGGTGGCGTCGATTTCATAGATGTCGCCCGGACCCTTGCAGTCGTCGTGCACAGTGCCTGTTGAGGAAGCAAAGTCGTTCGCGTGGGTGTGCGGATTGATGCGAAGGCGAACGGCCTCGCTCGGACTCAGAGACTTGCGCAAAAGGTAGCGAACTTGACTTTCGGACGGGTATTGGCCGTGAGGCGGCAGAATTGCCTCTTCCTCCGGGCCGCGCAGAAGCCGGCCTTTCTCGTCGCGCAAGCAGTAGAGCTTTCGCAGTGTCTGGTCGACGGCGTTGCGCAGCGAGCAGCTCTCGTCCTCGAGGAAGTGTTTCCTGGCAACTTGGAGCACCTTACTGCGCACGGCCTTTGTCATGACGTAGGGCTCGTACTCTTGGCTGTTGGGTCGCCTGCCTCGCGCACGACCGTGGCCAGGCGCGAAGGCGACTTGCGAGCTTCCCTCTTCCCCCTTGCGGGTCACAATGAGAACATCCTCATCGTCCCAGTCAATGCGACCGATGCGCCAAAGGCAGCCGAGGAGCGAATCCGTCGTGAGGCCGTTCACCCAGTACAGGCGAAGGTCGTTCAGTAGGGCCTCCTTGCAGATGCCGAGGTATGTCGCATGCTCGATTAGCAGCTTGTTTCGGGTTTGGCGGTCATAGAGCTCGTGTCTTCGGCCGAGCATGGGGCTTGCCTCGTCGGGCTTGACGAGGTCTTTGATGTGGCTCCAACGCTTGTTGCGAATGAGAATGTCACTTGCCTTTGGTGTTGGTGGCTCCGGCGGCTCACTTGGCTCTTCGATGACCAGTGTGCCGGTTGAGAGCCGATAGCTCAGCGTTTCGACCGACCAGCACTCGGGCATGGGTTTGGCGACGTCCAGTTCGATGAGTACCCATGAGTTCTGGTTGTTGGGTGACTGGATGCCAGGGATGTGGTCGATGATGCGAAATCGACGCTTCTTGGCAAGGCAGACAACGGTGTTCAGGTAGATAGGCTTGTTCATGAAAAGGCAGCTTCAAGATGCTGGAAGCCACTGAAGGCGCGTTCCGACTGCGGAACTGAGCTTCGAGGAGCGATTTGGATAGACGCTTGAGGTTGCTTGAGAGCTTGAATGCAGAGCTCGCCGGAATCGAGCCTCTCCATAAGCGCTTCTTCGGAGAAAGACTCGTGACGAGGAGCATCGAGGTCAAGGTTGTCCAGAATCCACCAAGTGCGCTGGAGACCGAATGCGGACTGAGGTCGGCGACGCAGAACGCGAAACGCCGGCGAGCCATCGAACGTCAAGACCGCATTGGGGTACAGACTCGGTTTCATTGCACGCTCTTCCCATCACGTCCGACAAAGGTGACGTGGCTCGGCCGGGGAACGTCTTGAAGCTCCGGCTTCTCAGTCGACATGTCGATGCGAATGTTGTGCGTCCAGACAAGCTGCTTGAACAAGCGCAGTGCGTTGCCCGCCTTCAGGCCATGGCGAACGTCGAACCGCGAGCAAAAGTCGCGAATGGTGGTGCGGCTAGCACCTGCCGCTAGCTCCTCGAGCAGGACGCGCGGATGGCGTTCATAGAAATCGGGGGTGGGTAGCGTCTCTCCGTCCTTACGGCGCGAGCACCATAGCCAGTCGATGTTGTCCCGGTATGCCCTTGAGCAGGAGCGTTCAGTAAATAGGCGGTGTTGAATGCCGGTGCGCAAGCAATACGCTCGGTGCAGAGAGAGCTTCTCTAACACTCGTGGATTGGAGAGTTCGGACCACGGTTTGACGTCCCACGCGGTCGTCGTGACGATGCCCGCGGAGTCGCGCTCCGTGATGAGCGCGTCCAACGTCATCACGACTGGCACAGCGGTCTTGTCGTAGACCGGATGCTTGATGCCAAGCTCTCTGGCCGCTCCGAGCGTGAGCGCTCGGTCCATGGGAACTTGTTCCTTGAACTCGAGAATGTCGCTCGAGAACTCGAGAATGAGGTAGAGCGCCCGCTCGAGGCCGGAATGAAGGTGAACAGGGCGTCCGCGCAGGCTTGAGCCCATGCGGGTTTGCGGCGCGCGGGAGGAGAATTCTTGAACGCGAATGGCGGGTTGGTATGTCGAACCAGCGCCGGTGCCCAGGCCCTGCCTGTTGCGCTTCTTGATGGTGGACTCTCTCCAGATTTTTGGGCCTGCTGGCATGAAGTTTCCTTGGGTAGTTGGTCAATGACTCGGCGCCTGCCTGTCGTGAGCGCTAGGCGACCTCGAGCCAGCACAGGGAGGTCGTTTATGCGTTCTTGACCATTCGGGCACTAAGTAGCCAAATGGGCTCTGGGTGCCCAAATGGGCACCGATTGGGCGTGCGAAGTGCCCAAGAATCCTTGGATGGCTTCCGACACCAGCGTGGCTGACGATGAGCCCAAATCCGACCGCAAGCCGCCGGACGATTGGGACATCTACGCCATCAACCTCATCACCAACGCCCTGCGAATCAAACGCAAGACCTGGCTTTGGTTGTCTTCAGAGATGAATAGCCTTGGCTACGACCGCTTGAACGCCAAGACGCTCAAGCGACGCGTAGAAAGGGGTGGATTCTCTGCTGGCTTCTATATGCGCGTGTGTTGCGTCCTAGGTCTGCCTGCCATCGAGCTACCCGACTTGGACAAGATGCCCAAGCGAGGAACACTCGTCTCGGCGAGGGATGCGATGGCCATGGCAGCCGAGCCGACCAAACAGCGCAGCTAGGGCCCCTGGCCGCTGCGTTGGTAAGCTACGCCTGCTCTACATGCCGCTGTCAAGCGGCGATGAACCACGTTAGGTCTCATATCTGCGACTTTTGTCTCGTCCGGCGAGACAATAGTCGCGCAATATGTACTTGTCAATACCGGTTGGCTTTTGACTTTCTAGATGGATTCCCTACCCGCGAACTTCGACTGGGCCGACGCCGCGACGCGCTTAGTCAGGGGCGAGCTCGCCCGCGAGAAGCTGACGCTGGCTGAATTGGCGCAGCGGCTGCGCGCGCTCGGCTTGGAGGAGACTGAGGGGTCAGTCAAAAACAAGCTGCACCGGGGGACGTTCAGTGCGGCATTCCTTCTACAGTGCCTTGCGGCTCTAGACCGCACACGGCTGGACGTCGACAGCTTGCTACCTAAAGCGATGCCTCGAGGACGCGACTTGGACATGTGAAATGGCTGGTCTCGCTACTGTGGGGCTGGACGAGGTGCCGATGCGCCGTGTCGTCGACGCGCTGCTGCGGGGGAAATCAGGCCAGGCTGTCGCATTCACCACGCTACGCCGGGGGGTAGCGATGAGTCCCATCCTGCATGGCGCCTAGTGCTGCGCTCAGCACTCGCTGGTCGGTGCGTGCCGCATCCCTGTGCGTCTCCATGAGGAATTCCGGCCAGCTCCATTCGGCACCGTGTTGCCTCAAGGTCGCTTGGCTCGAAGCAGCACCAGGCTGAGCGAGAGGTGGCTGCCGACTACGTCATCGCGTACAAACTGGAGAAGTAGCGCGAGTAGCCTCAAGGCCCCCGCCGTGGCAGTCATTGCGATACGACGGACTTACGAGCGGGCCGTCGTCTCATCGGCTCACCGGCTCAATCTAGATTGGGTCGCGCGAGGGAGAACCCCGATTCGATGAAGCTCTCCAGCTCGTCTTTCGACATTGTTGGTTCGTTCGTCTCGTAGAACGCTTGGTAGAAGTCGGCGAATTTGCTCGGACGCTGCTCCTGGGAGACCCAACCGGTGAACTCTCGCAGGCTGAGGACGAGCAGCGGGGTCACGTGGGCCAGCGGCTCGGGCATGTTCGAGACGATGATGTAGTCCCAGGGGGTTCCTACCGCATAGCTCGATGAGCTCGACCCGAGATGTTGGATTCTTCGCTGAACCTTCTTTTCCCAGTCCCGAGTGCGAGCAACGTGCTCTTCGACGGCGGTCGGCGACCTGAAGTAGACCGGCAGGGGAAGCGAGTGATTCTTCGCTTCCACAAGGAGGGTATGGCCTGTCGTCTCGTTTCTCAGCACCAGGTCGATATCGCCGATTTGCTGTTTGCCCTCGGTCAAATCTAGGTCTCGGGCGACCTCCGAGTAGCCCGCGGTGAGGGCGATGCGCGCGACCTCGTCTACGAATTGAATAGCTCGACGCTTCTTGTACTCATCCTTAGACGAGTCGCTCTCTAGCAGACTGAAGTGGGCATTGTCAAAGAGGCTATCGAAAATCAATTCGGGGCTCAAGATGAAAAATCCGTCTCCAACGAAGAACGGGCGTCGAGTCAAGTAGTGAAATCGAAGCTCGGAATCGCTGAACTGCGTCCCATCGAACGCATTTCGCTTGATGTAGCCGACAAACTCGGAGCTCAGAGCCTTAGCAAGGTCGGCGTTGGTCAAGACAAAGGCCATCGACATCGCGATGAAGGTCGTCTTCGCTTCGAGGTCAACGCGCCCGTTTTCTTTGAGCGCGCAGTGCACTTCCTGCGCTTGGGCGCGCGCACGAAGTAGCTGATGCAAGGAGAGCATCCCATCACAGAATTGGTCGAGGGACAGCCCAGCATCGGCCTTGAACTGGTCCTCCACGACTCGATAGTCTCGTCGCAGACGTTCAACCAGCACCTCGATGGTGAGCAGGTCGTCCTTCGAAGATTTCGTCGCTCGTTCAATTCGAAGACCGAACTCAAAGTGCATGGCACGTTGGGGGTCTTTGAGGCCCTCAGCCAAATTGAGTTCGCACTCTTGGTCGCGCTCTCCGCTGACGCGTACCTCGGCAATGTGAAGCAGAATTTCGCTCTCGAACTTCGCGTTCACGTATCGCGTCTGCCTGTCGAGTTCGAGGCAGCGCTCGTTCCTGAAATGGTGGAAATCCTTTGCAGAAGGCAGCTTCCTTTTCCAACTCCCGTGTTTTCCGATGAGTGCAATGGCGTACTTCATCGAGTCGTCGGCCAGCTGCATCTGCGCGACTTGCGCTTCGCCTGGCTGCTCGAGGTATTCGGGGGCCAACCGCAAGGTGCGATTGATTCTGCAGAGGTAGCAGAACCGCAGAAGCTCCCAGACGCCGCAAGCGCCGGCGATGGAGCGTGCCAACTTCACGTCCTTTTTTAGCTCCAGGTGGAGCTTCGCGATGGCCCGCGCTCGATGGTCATCACTCGAAGAAGTTTCCGTCGTAGTCATGGTCGTTCGGTTCCTAAAGGTTGTACCGATGTTCGCTTGCCGTGGCGCTCTCGATGGAGGTCTGTCACCAGTGCCCGCATGCCCAGATATTGCAGTTCGACCTCCTGGTTGCGGGCCGTCCCCACAACGACGCCATGCCGTGCCTGAATTTCACGGCGGATGTCGTCGTCGATGTACTGGGCCTCCAGTGCCTCTGAGAGAACGCCTGTAGTCGAGGCCTGCGTTGCAGTCAGGCGGACCCTTCTGAAGTCGGTTCCTGGGAACTGTTCGTCGAGGACAGCTCCTTGTAACAGCAGCCACCTTTGAGGGCGCGTCGACGCAGGTTCGCGGTCGGAGCCTTAGCTACGTGCGCAACGAGCCTGGGAGATGGAGTTTTGCTGGTTCATCGAGCGAATAGCGCTGCCGCCCAGTCACGGCTGCGCTGGCTAGCTCCTGTCGAGAAGCCGGTGCTCTCAAGACGAGCAACTACCTTGACATCCAGCATCCATGCGCCCTGGCGCTCGCTCGTCGCCGATACTCAACAAAGTTGCCACAGCTGCGGTGGGCAACTCGATGAGCGGCTGGAGGCTGGGGCACGGGAAGCGCGCCGTGCGTCCAGCCATCAAGCTTTGGATTTTCAGCCGGCGGACACTTCAGCCGGCGCTGAAACGGTGGTGACCGGCGCGCCAGCCGACTTCAAGGATGCGGTCTTCTTAGGCCGGGTCTTTCGCGCCGCCTTCTTGGCAGGGGTCTTGTTGGCAGGGGCCTTCTTGGCCGAAGCCTTCTTGGCAACGACCTTTCTCGACGCTGCCTTCTTTGTCGGAGCTTGTGCGACCTCAGGCTCGCTGGCCTTGGCTGCAGCGCGCTTGCGTGCAACCTTCTTCTCGGCCGAGGCGGCCATCGCCCTCTTGACGGAGGGCATCGGTTTCGTTGCCTTCTTGGCAGCTCGGGCCTTCTTCGGCGCCTTGGTAGCCTTCGTTGGAGCCTCGCCAGCGGGCTTATTAATCAGAAAGTCGTCACGGTTGCTCGCATCTGCAATCCAGCGCGGGGCACGACCCACGCCGCTCCAGGTGACGCCGCTTGCCGGGTCGATGTACTTCGGAGCCTTCGCGCCCTTGGCCTTCGCGGGCTTGTTCGAAGCCGCGGTCTTCTTGGCCGACTTTGCCTGAGCGCCTGCTTTGCTCACAGAGCGGCCACGCGGGGCATCGCTAGCAAGATGTTCGATGGTCAAGCCATATTCGGCCATGATTTTTCGAACCTTGGCGATGGCATTTCCCATTTCAGCTTGAGTCGCCTTTGCAACCTTCGCTTCAAGAGCGGCCATCTGTTTTTTGAGCGCAGCAAGCGTTGCCATAGTAGTAAGGTTGCAGTTGTGGGAGGCGCTAGTTTAGCTTCGCCCCGTAGCGGTAAATGGATTTACTATCCGCCGAACCTTCGTCAGGCTGCGTCGCCGGCCAACAAAGCCTTCGCGATGAATTGCGGAAAGCTGCCCCTGACCGTCTCCAAGAATGCCTCAACGACCGGCAAGAATGAGTCGTCGACGGGTCGGTTTCCAATCGGTCGTCGGTGCACGCAAGCCGTCCAGATGTGCGGGCGGTAGCGGACAAGCGAACTGAGCCCAAGCAAAGCGGCAAGGACGACCGAATGCTCGCTGACGTCGTGGCCGCCAATCGGTTCTGCGTAGGCGACGTGCGTTGGCATGCTGCTCCAGCCGCCTGTCAACGGCGGCATGGTCTCCAGAGCATCGAATGGCGGAGCGGCTGCCGGCGCCTGTAGCAGGAACCCATAGTCCGATGCGGTCAGCTCGCGCAGTTCGTCGGCAGGAGGTGTCAGATTGATAAACGTCAGCGTGCTGCGTCCGTATGCGTTCGAGGCCTCGCGAATTCTCCATCCGGCAAGGAATGGAGCCCGTGCCCTGACGCTCTCGAGCGCTCTTGCGAGGCCTTCAATGGTGTTGACAGGGCCCGGAACGCCAATCTGGATGTTGAAGTTCTCGCCGACGAAGCCATGGCCTTGCGCCGGATATAGGTAAAGGAGCCGCTGCTCTCTGCCCATGCACAGTAAATAGGCTTTGTCGATTCCAACCGCGCGCGAAAGGCAATCGTCCAGACTCACGTCGAAGGCATTTAACGCGTTTGATGGCACCGTGGGAGCCACACGCACCTGCTCGCCAGCATCGTCCAGGTAGGTCAAGCGATTGAGCGGCGCGGCCACATCGTTGAACTCCTGAAAGAGACCCTCAGCGCTGGCAGTCATGCGAAAGTCCGCAATCAAGTCGCCGTTTGGTGCGGAGCAACTCAGCCCGTGGCTTTGCTTGAGGTCCTGTGGCCGTTTGGCCGAGTAGGCGATAACCAGCGCTTTGGCAAAGGCAGCTGCCCCGTAGTAGCGCAGCAGCGGACTCGTCTCTAAGGAGGCGTGGTCCGCCGATTCCCAAAACATGCGTCCGTGCAGCAGACAAGACGAGGCGAATGCTACTTGGCTGGCGTTCGGCTCGCGCCCGCTGATGGCCTGCATGCGCTCTTTCAGCGCGGAGCTGCCTTCGAGATAGCGGAGTTCGGTTTCCTGCATGGCAGCCTTCCCGGCTTTTGGAGCGCCAAGGTTACTCGACCATTGACCTTGCTTCCAAGTTTCGGGGCGAGTGCAGGCTTGACAGGGCAGGCGGACGCGAACCACTGCTGCCAAAAAGAGTGGACTCAGGAGGCACAGCTTTAGTCCATCACCTTGACGAGGAAGACAAGCCCGAACGCTGGCGCGCAGCTTCGCCGTGCGCGACGCGTTCAGTCGCCTTGGGTGATTTCGAAAAGTCGCTGCTTCTCGGGCACGGCTGCCGTGCCCCCTGGAGGTCCTAGCCGAGCGCCTGCGCGACGCCGCCCTCAGGCGTTGATGGCTCGACGCGGTCGCCATTGACGTAGACCACGCCGTCAGCGACTTCGATGAGCATCTGGCCGAACCTGTTCTCCCAGACGTACCTGAGCACGCCCTCGGTGGCCAGCGGTAGGTCGGCCTGCGGTGTCTCGTCGAGACGGCGCAGTACTTCAGGAAGGAGCGGGGCGTTCATGGCTGAGAAGAACTGTATGGACATACAGTCTAGCCGGTTTGGCGTGGGACGCAAGCGCCTGGCTCACGCGCCAAAGTCAGATGGGGGTGCACTCGAGTGCGGGCTTCTCGGTAATGCCCCGGCGCACCAATGGGTATCCAGAGCTTGGCGTTGGGAGGGCTGTGGCTGCGGGTGCCGGTGGTTTGCGCCTGACGGCAGGAGGTCTGGCTGGAGACCGGCACTTCAACTCCGCCTGCACTGCTGAGCCTGTACTGCCGCGCCTGGACGAGGCCTCTACGGAGGCGCTTACCGTGAGGCGCCTCGGGACACGGCTGCGTCTGCGTGCTCGGTTTCTATACGTGCCATATGCGGCGTTAGCCGTGATGTGGAGTGACAGTGAAAAAGAAGGAACGAGAAAGGCTTGGCGACATCTTGCAGCGCAAGCGCCCCTCTCTTTATGAGGGCTGGCTCGCAAGCGCGAAGGCACATGCAGACAGGAAGTGCTTGACCACCGAGAAGTGGCGGCCCTCGGCGGCGGAGGTCGCTGCAGTCAAGGCGCTCTTTGCGGTGCTTCGAAAGCACCTGGACAGGGTCATAAGGAAGAACCACGGCTACGCGCCGAAATTGCTATTTGGTACCGTGGGCGCGGCTGGCTGGATGACCAATCCGAGCGAGCAGGCGGCGATGGACGCCATCGTTGCGTCGTGCGCACCGCTGCACGTTCAGCATGGGATGCAACTGCCGAGCAACGCCTTTCATGCTTACTGGGCCGAGCTGTGCGACTGGGCCATCGGCGAGGGCCTCCTGTTGGAGCTGAGGCAAAGGGAAGACGCAACTGTCGTGAGGACAGAGTACGAACTTGTCGCGCATCCAATCTCGGGATGGCTGACGTGGCAGTGATTCGCCGCCTCGGGCCCCGCTTGGGGGGCGCTGAGGGTCAAGCTTTGGCTCGCGACGGCCTGTGAGCTCTGACCGACACCAGGTGCCCAAGACCCTGAATTGATTTTGAGGGCCGCATTTCGATGGTTATCGAGTGCGGCCGTTTCTCCTTGGGCGGATGTTCTCCGATGCGGGCAAGACAGTTCGCGAACGATTCAATTGAAATCGCCGACCATCGCTGCACACTCATTGGCCGGTGAACCTTGCGCTCCTAGGTGGGTTACAAATTTGAGCGCAACATGTTCACTCGTCGGCTCGCTTGTTACAAGTCACCGACCGGTGCGGACGGGAACACAGATTGAAGGCTTTTGAGGCGCGTGCCGCGCGGAGTTCCCCTATGACAACAGGGTGCTTGGCGACAAGTCTTTTGTCCGCTGTTCAACGTGAAAGGAGGGCCATCGCGAAGGACTAATTCTCCGCGAAGGACCCTTTAACCACGCTGGC
>OUMG01000001.1_pt1 | contig 68514 bp, 62 predicted proteins | sample 1694931 | NCBI WGS metagenome assembly OUMG01 (sample SAMEA3914864, study PRJEB12502) | metagenome | biome: forest; material: soil | place: USA | collected 2012-03-12 | depth 0.3 m | reverse complement strand
GGCGGCGCCGCGCCGGCGCTGAAGGGCCGCGGCACGGGCTGGGCCATCGCGCATCGCTTCGAGCGCGATGCCCGCGAGGCGACGGACGACGGCTGGGGCACGCTGGACCAGATCGCCGACGAGGAGCGCCTCGCCCCGGGCACCACGATCATCGAGGAGCACTGCCGGCGCATCCTCAGCACCAACGAGTCGCCCGACATCAGCTTCGACGTGGCGATCAACACGTATCGGGGCTGCGAGCACGTTATGTGTCGTGGAAATCCGCTGCGAGGACTCGGTACACCGACCTAACGTAGTTGGCTCACCATTCAGCGTTCATGGACGCTGTTGGGACTTCGAACATCCTCGTGGTGGGGCAAGCCCGCGCAGCGGGCGCGTCAGGTATTTGAATTCCAGCCGGGGGGGCGGGGGGAAGTTGGCTGTGCATAAGTGTGTGCACAACGTGTGTGGAAGCTGTTCGCAACTTCTATGCCTTTTTGCCTGCATTCACCGCGACTGGCAGCTGCCTGAAATCGTCGAAGCTGAGACTTCCTCGGCACCGCAAGCTCACGCGCCTGGATGCCTATTTGAAGAGCTCTGTTAGCGGCATACCAAGGGCCAAGGCGATTCGCTCGATATTGTCCAGGCTGATATTTCTCGTACCGCGTTCCACATGGCTAATGAAGGTTCGGTGGAAGCCCCCCGCGTCAGCGAGGTCCTCTTGGCTCCAAGCCAGCCTTGTTCGTGCCGCGACCATGTTTTTAGCGAGCGACTGACGCGCGTTCGGTTCCGGCGAGGCGGGAATCACTTTTAGCTTCTTCACGGCATGCAGTCTCGGTGCGCTTCCCCGCCGAGTCACCCGCTTTTAAGTCACCCGCTTTTACGTCACCCGCTTTTACGTCTACACTACCGCCTACGCCGCGGCTCTTTTGTCCGTTGCGCGCAACGAGGAGTTTTGGTGGCGATTTCCAGCGAATATGCACACGCGGTGCAGTTGACGCGCGATTTCTTGCTTGACCTCACGGGTGGGGAGCAAGTGACGTTTCAGCTAGGTGAACTTCGTGAGCGTGCTGCGGCGCTGTTGCAACACTTTCCTCAAACGGCTCACGCAGAGCAAGACCGCGTTTCGGCAGCCTTGCCCTCGAGCGCTGAGCAGCCGGCCACCTTGCCGCGGGCTGGCGCGACTTACGGTGAGCAGTCGAAAGGGTTTCCAGCCAGCGCGGATTTCCCTCGAGCGCGGAAGTGGCCAACCGAGTCGCAGACTATCCAGGCGCTGGTCATCTCAAGCTCGCCGACGCTCGACCTGGTTTGGGTTCGAGATGAGCAAGGTCGCCAATACGCTCTCGACCTGGCGACCAAGGGTGTCAACGTCGCCGAACTTCGCCAGGGGCAGGCGCTTGACTGCGACTTGGTCGTAGAGGGCAAATCGACGCGGAGGGTCGCCGCAGCGCGTGTTGTGCCACGTCGGTACCCGAAGGACGAGGGTCAGGAGTGACTCTGGTGAAGCCTCGTGTCGGAGTGCAGGTGCCGCACATCGGCAAATCATGGCACTTCTCACGGTGGTGGACGCGAGCTGGCCTGCTTGTGCGCGAATCTGTTGCGCGCGCCGATGAACACGCCTGCCAGCTGTCCCCGGCCGAGGCTCAGTATGTCGACCATCGGTGAGCGACGGCGCGCGCAAGCGGCTGCCGTACTGGTTCTCGAAGAGCTGTCGGACGCCGTGAGCCCCGAAACCATCTCGCCGGGCCTTCGCCAGCGCGCGCAGTCGGCGCTTAGGCACCTAAGCTCGCCGGACCAACTGCATGACATGCTGGCCGAGCTCATGACCTTGGTCGCTGCATTGCCCGCGGGCACGGCGTTTCGCTACGGCGCGGGGTCTTCCGAGGTCGCCCGGGAGCTTCTTGCTGCGCCTGTCGCTCTCCGAAATCATGCGCGCGAAGAGTTCTACCTTGCCCTTGCACAAGGTCGATTGATTCCAGTCACGGCCCTGCGTTTGAAAGCGCAGAGCTCGTCGGGTGCAATCAGCCGCGCTGTCAGGGAGGGTAGGAAGTTCTTCGTCGAGCTAGATGGCATTCGCGCTTTGCCCTCTTTCTTTCTCGAACCACGCTACCGCGTGCGCGACCTCGAGGCCGTAACCAAGCTGCTCCGTTGCATCTCGGACGGCGCGAAGTGGCTCTTCTTTACCATGCCGAAGGGCTCGCTCTCGCGTACGGTGCCGTCGACTGCATCCGAACGCGCAGGTGACGAGGACGGTATCCAGAGTTCGACTGATACCACCGAACAATCCAAAGTCCTTTTCAGGACGCCGCTCCAAGCCATTGAGGACGGTGACATCAAGCTCGTCCTGCACATTGCCGCCGCTTACGCCGCCAGCTGAGGAGCCCACATGAATGCACCTGACTTCTCGCGTGCCATGATGGCGGCGTCCGACACATACCTGCTCGATGCATCGAGCGAGCACCTGTCCGAGCGAGGTCGCTGGGATGCCGCGTTTGAAGCCGGATACCTCGCGCTCTTGAGTGTGCTCTCGCCGGTCGAGCGAGACGTCGACGACCATCCGAATGAGATTGCGCTGCTGCTTGCTTCAGAGCGTCTCGGAGTCGATGCACGCCTGGGGCGGTCTCTTCTTCGCATGCGTTACGCCGCAGACCGGGCGTGTGGCTTCGAGGAAGTTTCATCCTGGGCCGCTCAGGTCAGGACGGTCGTGAAGTAGTCGTGAACCGGCCTCATTGGATTGCGCGGTGGTGACGTGAGTGGCACGCCTGTACGACCAACGCTGAGGCCACTACTTTTCCTCGACCTTGATGGAGTCATCTGCTTGGGTCAGCCATACGGGTGGCACGAGTTATCGAGTGACGATGAGCCGCCGCACGACCTATGGCAGCGGCTCTGGCACCCTCCATCGGTCTCAACGCTGATGACCGTGATGGCGGAGTTCTCGCCGCGAGTTGTCATGACGACCAGTTGGACGTCCTTGCTTCGACGCGAGGACTTCGAGCGAATATTTCTGGAAACAGGCCTGGATGCCGTAGGTGATGCGTTCGATTCGAAAGAATGGCGCGCACTTCAGCTGTCTGGAGAGACAAGGAACAGTGCCATCGAACGGTGGCTCGCGCGCAATCGTCAGTGGCTCGCGCCGAAAGTCGTGCTCGATGACCGGTTTAGTGGAACCGGCCTTCCTGGCTCCAGACTGGATAGGTCAGGCTGCGTCGTCTTTTGTGAACAGTCTGTCGGGCTGCAGTCTTCAGACCTGCCGAAGATTCGGGCGGCCCTGCTGCGATGACCAAGTCTCTTCAATCGAATGACTCCCGCTCGACGCCGCGGATGTCCATGCCCAGGCACGGCATGACGCCGCCAGTAGACCTGCCGTCTCTGGACGTGAACCACTGGCGAGTTGCCATCGCCGACATCGAATAGAACACCGACCTGGACTTCGTCAACGACCTCTTTAATATGCTGCACGCAGAAGGCTCGCATCCGAGGCTCTCGGACGAAGACCGCATTGCGTTACGCCGCCAACTTGCCCTGATTGCCCACGCGCATTCCTTCGTCGCTTAAAGAGCGGGCCGTAGGCGGCCGCCATATGCGTTTGCTTACCTGATTAGGAACCAAGCTCAGCCGGCTTAGCAGTTCGGATGGTAGCCTCGGTGGCCGGACGCTGGAAGGCACATGAGGCCAGCAAGGACGGCATGAGTTCGGCTAGGTCGAATCGGCGGTTGAAGCGGTACTGGAACTCGGCCATGTATCGCATGGCGTAGTGGCCGGTCTTGAAGCCGCGGAACGTGGTGTTCATCCACATCTTGAGATTGCCCAGCAAGGTGTTGATGGCGGTGAAGCGCTGATGTTGGACGTTTTCCTTGGCGGTGCCGGTGTTGTGGATGATGGCCTCGTGGCTGCAGTTGGCGTCCTTGACGCAGTTGAAGCTATAGAGGCCGTCGCTGACGACGTGCGTGGAGGGCGCCAGCGCCTTGACTGCCCATCGAGCCACCGTGGGCACTTTCCAGTTAGGCAAGACGTCCAGGCGCGTGAAGATGGCTTTGCCGCTGGTCGTCGTCTGCGCAGCGGCCACCAAGGGCACCTTGTTCTCCGAGCCGCGACCACGCTTGCCACCAGTGCGCTCGCCGCCGTGGAACGCGTCGTCAATTTGCACGACGCCTTCGAGCCGCCGGTCGCGCTCCTGTTCGTGCATCACGGCCATCAGCTTGTGCTTGACCAGCCATGCGGTGCGGTAGCTCACGCCCTGATGGCGGTGCAACTCGAGTGCCGTCATGCCGGTCTTGGTCTGGGTCAGCAGGTACATCCCAACGAACCAGACGGTCAGCGGCAGCTTGCTGGCGTCGAAGATGGTGCCCGAGGTCAGCGTGGTCTGCACACGGCAGCCACTGCACTGCCAATACGTCCGGCCTTGGCGCTCGAACTGACTGTGCTCGGCGCCCTCGCAGGTCGGGCAGCGGAAGCCGTACGGCCACCGCGCATCCTGCAGCGCCTGGCGGCACTGCTGCTCCGTACCGAAGCGTGCTTGGAACTCTCGCAGTGACATTCCCGGCTGGAACTGGACTCGATTCATCGGCATAGACGCCTCCTGGGCTACGCCTTCATCCTGGCTGCTGACACGCTCACCGCTTGCGCCGGCTGAGCTTGGTTCCTAATCGGGTTTGCTTATGTGAGGCTAGTAAGAAGCCCATGGCGCCGGCTCTCCGTACGAGAAGATGCGCCTGTCATCGACTAGCCCAAGTGCCTGAAGCACCGTGTAGGCCTGTATTGGATTGCCGCCACAGTGCTCGAGCACCTCGGCGAACTCCTCGAGGGTCGCCGGCGCTTCGAGATTCCACAGCCAGTCCAGAAGCATTTCGGCATCGAAGGAATCGACGCGGAAGCCGTCGCCTGTCCATGCGATTTCAGTAGCCCATTTCGTTAAGCGCTCGCGGTCAGGCCATGTCAGATTCCAGTGCACCCGGGTGTCTCTGGGATTGGCGCCGGCTGGCGGCGCTGTCCGTGTTGGGCCTGGGGAGGCAGGAGGCGCCTTGGGTGGCGCGAACAACCCGTCATAAGCAACGATGTAGTCGAAGCCCTGATAGCGGAGGAAGCCGCAGGCCTCGAGATAGTTGAGGTACTGGTGAGCTGCTTGACTTGCTGCGGAGACGTCGCCATTACGGGCACCAAAGCGCTGCGCCAGCCAGGCTCCCAGACTTTGGAAGCTCGGTATGGGTTTGCCTTGCCTGGCCCCGCTGAGGGCGCCGAGCACGAACTTAGCAAAGAGCGACCCTTGCCACAAGTCCTTGTCGGCCAAAACAGCATCAGCTCCTTCGCGCAGTGCGACGCGGAGGTGATTGGGAAACTCATCCCGCTTCAGACCGAGCTCGTATTCCAGACGTGACCATTTCATGCTGTTGGGTAGGGCGCGGTATTTCTCGTTCGCGATGCGGTAGACATCGTCACGGCTTGGCGCGCGAGCTGTGGCCCGAGCGAGCCGTTCTGCAGCTTGTTCTGCCAGCGCTTCTAATCGCGCGCGCCGCCATTCGTCGAAGCCAGCTAGCAACTGGGCTTCCCACTCTGCCCGGCGCGGATGGAAGAGCCACTTCTTGTTGTCCACAGCCTCGAGAACCTCTCCCACCAGCGTATCGAAGGTGACGGCTTGGCCGGTCAGCGCCGCCAGGTTGACTTCGATGAACGGTAGGCCAAGCCCTTTCAGATAGGTCTGCTTGTCCGCGTCAACTGCATGAGTTACACGTATCTCAATGCCGTGACCCGTAGTGTCAACGAAGCCAACAGCGTCTGGCCGAACGGCACCGATGGTCATCTCCAAGGAAACTTCATCGAAGTGCCAAGCCTCATCGCTTCCAAAGGTCTTGCGCGCGTCGAAGCGGCCGCACTCGGGGTCATCGCGTGTAACAGCCACCTCGAGCGAAGGGAGCCGAATCCAGCGGCTGTCTGCGACCAATTGCTTTGCGGCCAGGTGCAAAGCGGTCTCGGCACCAGTGGCGCACTCTGCGCCCGAGTGGTGGGCGAAGTGTTGGACGTTGACCTCGCCCTTCTTAGCCAGAAGCGGGTCCCCGCAGCCGGGGCAACGGCAGTCACACGCGAGACCCCGTGGAACCTGTGTCACGTCGACCAAGCGCCCATCAGACCTCAGACCAAAGGGAAGTTTCAGCACGAGCGTCTCGAGCGATGTTTCGCGAGGTGGGCCTCGTCCGGCTTAGCCGAGGCTCTTGGGATGCCACCCTCAGTGATTGTCGAAATCGTTGTAGGGCGTTGCCAGTGCGATTGACGCGTAGAGCTCAAGGAGCGCCTGGCGGTTTGCGTCGGTCTCCTCGACCGTACGAATGTCCATCTTCTGGAGGCGCGTCTTCTGCGCCGCGAACGTGCTTTTGAGCGGCTCGGCGGCTACCTGCACCTTCCGGGAGGTCTCCGCTCTGTAGGTGGGCTTCCCAGTCTTGCAAATCTCCAGTGCAAGGAGGAAGGCGAACGAGGCTTGGTTGTGAAGCGCGCCGTCACCGCAGTGCTGCTTCAGCCTTTGTTTGAGCTTGTTGGTCCGGCCGACGTACAGGTGCCGGTCGCCCTCAGTGAAAAGATAGATGCCCTTGGCAGGCAGTAGCTGCTTGGCGAGGTCGGCGAACTGGAAGGGCTTGGCTGCGATGAGCCGCTCGTAAGCAGGATGGAGCGCTTCGACGTGCAGGCGGAATGCTTCGTTCATAGCGGCGTGTAATAGATGGCGTCCAGGAGCGCAGCGCGGCCAAGCCAGATTTCCGCATCACCAGGGTTCGAGGGCAGGGGATGTCTCCACCACTGGGTCTCCTGCATCGGCTCGATGAGTCTCGACCAGTAGTTGCCCAGGTCAGTGGTGCTGAATGGCACCCCGAAGTGGTTGCACAAGTCCTCACGATTCGCCGAATCGACGCAGACGAACGTGTCGGGCCTCTTCATTGCAAGCAAGCGAGTCGCCGGCGGCAGCCCTCCGAGCCGGCCGTCCTGGTCAAACGCCGCTCGATAGAGCTCACAATAGCGATTGAACTCGCTCAGAGCGACAGCGCCAGCCAAGGGAATGCTGTCCAGCGCATCGGCCAACCCTTCGGGGAAGTCGATGACGAGATTGGCAAATGTGCCGCTCGCACCCATGCTCCCGAACAGCGCGTAGTCGACGCCAGGCTGCTGAGACTTCTTCCGGCCCAGTGTGCCGGCGACCAGCTTGCGGTCGTCCTCGGGCCAGTCCGAGAAACGCTTTCCCCTCGCGAACAGCTCGCGTGCCTTTTGAAGCACCTGCAAGCGCTCCTTGAACAGGTGGGCGGAAGGGTGCACCGGGCTCCGCACTTGTGCCAAGTACGCCTCCCAGCTCATCTCATGAGGCGCACGGCCCGAGCCTTGGGTCTTGGGTGGCCGAACGTCGGCGAAGCGGGTCAGCTCCTCTCGGGCAGCTTGCTTGGCAGCCCACTGGTGGCGATAGCGGTAGAGGAACGCGGGCGTTAGCTCGTCGGCCTTTTTCCAGGACGCCTCCACGAAGGCGCACAGTTCCGCAAGTGCAGGCTCGTCGTCGGTGCCATCGAGCAGCACGCTGGCCTCGACGTTCCGATTCATCGCTCCGAACGTCAGGTTCGGGCTTCCGACCAAGGCTCGGACGCGGCGGCCATTCCGGAACAGGTAGACCTTCGGATGAAACAGGTCGCCGTCCGGCGGCATGACGGCCGCGGCGGGCAGGGCGGCTGCACGCTCGAGGACGTTCGGTGACGTCTGGAACATGTGCGTTCCGATAACCAGATGCCGGAGCTTGCTGCTCTGCGCCATGGCCGCCTCGAACACCGCGTTCTCGGTCGCCCAGGCAACAGCCCACTGCATCGACTCGCATTCCTCGACCAACTTGAGCAAGGCCGACTGGGTCCCCTCCGCCGGCAGAAACGTCACCTCCATCGCCGTCCTCCTGTTTCGAGGCATCTTAGCGGGTGCTCAACAGCCGGCGCTTAGCGGACGGCTCGGAGCCCCAAGTGGTGCTAGGATTCCGACTCGACCTCTTCAACGGAGTGAAGGCTAGGGTCGGACGCAACGTCCGATTTCGCCCACTCGGACGTTGGCGTTCTTCCAAGGGCTCACCATGGAGAACCTGAATGCCAACCATTGACGAGACCGCCCGCCGCTGCGACACGCCCGGGTGCTTCAAAACCGCCTGGGGCTCACGCTGTTGCAGCGAGTGCCTCGACGACCGGCCGCCACATGCTCGCGGCGTCCCGACAACGCGAGACAGGCTCTACGCGCGCCACTACGGCGGCGAGGACCTGGCCGTGACAGAAGAGCGAGCCGCAGCGCGAGAGCCGGTCACCACCCCGGACGACGACTGGCCCGAGCTGGATGCTGGCTGCCAAGTGTGTGGAAATGACCCAGAGGACGGCGACACGCTTTGCTGGCGGTGCCGCGATAACGTCAACAGCGACTGAGCCGTGAGCTAGTGCACTCGCTGGGAGCGGACAGCATTGCCGAGCTGTCCGCTCCCACCTACAGTTCAAGGCCGTGAGCGCCGCTGCAACGAACCGAACCTGACCAGCCCGAATGGCACGCGCCAAATCCGCCTTTGCGCTCATGTCCGATTCAGAGCTTCTGGAACATTGCCGGAAGCTGGTCGCGGAGCAGGGCCTGGGAGTTCTGACGTTCAAGTCGCTGAAGGCGTTGAAGCTCTACTTCCCGCTCTACACCCGCGGACTGACGCAGGACGAGCTGCTCAAGCGTCTTGGGGTAACCGAACAGTACGCTGCCCACGTAGCCCAGACTCCGCTCATTTACCGTGGCGAGGTTCGCGAACGGTGGTCGTGGGAGCGTGTTGTCAGAATCGCCAGCGAGACTGCGCAAGTCCACGGACACCTCCCTCCGGCCGGTTGGTTTCAACGAAACGAGCTAGCTTCGCTCGTGTTCTACGTCTACCAGTTAGGCCATACGTGGGACGAGTTGCAGGTCGCAGTTACCGGTCAAGCTGGCGGGAACTTCGTTGAGTCACGCAACGGCTTGCGCTGGCTGAGCCACGCTGAGGCCTCACTGAGCAACTTCCTCTACGCGCGGGGCATCGAGCACCGTAAGGGCGAACGGTACCCAGAGGAGTACGCCGACGTCGGTCAGGCGCGGTACGCCATCTTCGACATGCACTTCACGACCCCATCCGGGCGTGTCATCGACGTCGAGATTTGGGGAGACAACCCCAACGGCCACGGCCGCGAGGCCTATGCCCAGAAGCGTGAAAGTAAGGAAGCTTTCAACCAGGACAACTCGAATTTCCTCGGCATCGACCACGAGACTTGCTATCGGGAGGACGCGCTGGCCGCCATGCTGCTGCCGTACATCGGGAGCATCGAGCCGTTCCAGTTCGACCGTCCGACCGACCCCGTGATTCCCTCGACCCATTGGTCGAATGCCGACGAGCTACTGGTGCACTGTCGACAGCTGGCTTCCGAGATGCCGGATGGCATTTTTCCCACCGAGAGCTGGCTGCGGAAGCGAGGACGCCACGCCGACCGCCCCGGTGAGGCGTACAACACGCTGTCCGTCTACATCAAGCTTTGGCTTGGCGGCGTCCGAAACCTGCGAGAGATTCTGGGGCAGGAGCACGCGAGCACGACCGTCTGGACGAAGGAACTGGCCATCGACGCCTATCGCCTGTTCCTGGAGAAGCATCAAGCGACACCCGGTCAGGTGCGAGGCGACATGAAGAACGGCGTGCGCGAGTGGCCAGCCGACGTGCTTGCGGAGGCGGGACGGGTTGCGGCTGCGGTGGAGAAATTCGGTGGCGGCACACAGTCGGTTCGTGCCCAATTGGGGCTCGAACCGACCAGGCGTAGCTGGGATGCGGACAGCGTAGTGGCTGCCTTCGACAAGTTCGCGGCACAGCACGGTATGACGCCCAGGAAGGCCGTGAGCCTATGGGAGCGCCAGGCAGATTGCCACCTGTCAGCCGAAGACTCGCGCTTTGCTGGCACCCTCGTCAGCGCGTACAAGCGACTGGTCGGGACTCTGCCTCGAGAGGGCCAGCCTGCCAAATCTCGCTAAGTCGCTACGCACGAAGCGTCCAACGGTGGAACTCAAGCTCAGGCCGGCAAGTCGTGCCAGTCGCTACGCTACTCATAGACCCCTTTCCCTAGGATTTCCAGTTATGAGAACTGAGCTTATGGTCACAGCCATTTGCTGGGATACCGACAGCAAAATGAATGCAGAGTCGGCTCACTCCTACAGAGACGACCTTCGCTTCTTCTGCCCGCACAGCGAATGCCTGTGTGACGTTACGCCTGGGCATAGAAAGAACTTCTTTTTCAAGGCTATGCCGGGTCAACCACATCAAGCCGGCTGCCCGAACGAGCCTCCCCCGAGAGAGAACGAAAACACAACAGACCGACCAAAGCAAGTGCAATCGGTTGTCCCCGATACGCCTGCAGGCGTCCCCACTCGATTGGGGCCCGTTCGTAAAAAGGTTGGTCGACCGTCTCGGCAAGATAAGCTGCAGATGGCGGGTCAGCTTGAGGGACAGACGCCGAGCCGAGTGGGGTCGCTGGACGACATCGCGAAAGCGAAGCAGGGCATGCGTGAGCCTTGGAACTCGCCTCTTGAAGTCAATGGCGCCAAGCTGGACTACAACACTGCGTTCTACTCCATCCCGCAGAATCAGCCCGACTCTTTGGAACACGTTCGTTTCGACCGAATTGTCTTCGGAGGAGTTCGCGTCAATTTCGACAGGACTCAAGACACGCTGCTCATTGAGACCCGCAAGGGTTTCATGCTGGCACGTAGCAAACGCCCGCTGAAGCTCAGAATTCCTGCGAGTAGTGAGGCAGGAAAGTATGTCCTTGGGCTTGGCTTGACTGACGCTGTGCCTGACCTGACGAAGAATGTGACGATGTATCTTAGTGGGGCCACTGCGACTTTGGTGGACAACGAGTACCGCATCAGGTTTAACCTTCGCGCTTTCCAGTGGCACTTCGCACTAACCGTCGCGTTGGCAGCGCACAGGTAAAAGTTCTGGTCTGCTCTCCTTGGCGCTTCATTCAAAGCCGGGCACTTAGGTGTCCGGCTTTTTGTTTGTTTGCGCACCTTGGTACCCACTGTAAACTCCCCTTTTTTTCAACCCACTTAAACAGCCTATGCCCACGCTCAAGTCCGTTCGCGCTCAAATCGAGAAGTTGAAAAACGAGGAGCAGCGGCTCCTGGAAGCAGCGATGGCCGGTTCTGTTTCGAAGGTGAAGAAGCTCATGGCGTCGCTGGGAGTTACGCTGGAGCACCTTGGCGGCTCAGTGACAAGCGCTGTGAGCAAAGCTGTGGGTTCCAAGCCTGCTGCGAAGAAGACGCGTGCGAAGCGCGCCGGCGTCGGTGCCGCGAAGTACCGTGACCCTGCGACGGGCGCGACCTGGTCAGGCTTCGGCAGGGCTCCGGCTTGGATTGCCAATGCCGCCAACCGCGATGAGTTCCTTGCTGGCGCTACCAAGACAGCCCCCGTCAAGAAGGCAACTGCGGCAAAGAAGTCGGCCAAGCCGGCGCCCGCAAAGAAGGCTGCGAAGGCTTCAAAGCCCACCGCAGCAGCGAAGAAGGCCGCTAAGCCCGCTTCCAAGAAGGCTGCCCCAGCTAAGAAGTCGCCGGCCAAGAAGGCCGCAGCGAAGAAGGCGCCGCGCGCATCAAAGCGCGCCACGGCCCCAGAGACGGCAGCAGCAGACGCCGCGGCACCGTCTGCCAGCAAGTAAGCCAACCCGCTGGGGTGCCAGCGGCGTTGCTAAGTCTCTGGCCAGACGTTTTGGACCGGTAGGGGCGGGCCCTCGACCTCGGTACGGCGAAGTACGGTCCGAAAGTACAAAAGGGGCCAGAGTCGCGCTTGGGCACGGTGTCGCAGCTTCGGCGTCTAACCGCAACGCAGGCCCGAGAACAAAGTCTCCGAACGGTCGAATCTTCTGCGTGTCGTCCTCCGTGGGCGATGCTGGCGCGTTAGAACTCGACAGTTCAGGGGGAGACGATGAAAGCAATTCGAGCTTGGCTCTACGCCACGTCCGCGCTGGTCATGCTGGCCAGCGGCAATTCCAGCTACGCGCAGGCGCCAGCCCAGGCGACCGCGGCGGTTCGCTGGGAGCCTGACTTCCGGTTCCCGGGGACGTTCTTTCCCTCGTACGCCATCGCTTCGGCCGGGCGCGACCCCAAGGGCCCGGTATCGGTCGAGCACCTGTACGGCTTCGTGAACTCGGGCTCCCTGGCGGTGAAGGTGCTGGCCGCCCCCGCCGGCACCAACCTGAAGGCCCAGGTTGAAATTCCCGAAATCGGCGTGACCGGTGACATCGAGACGGTCGCTCCCGACGACGGTCAACCGCTCACCATCATCCCGAGGCTGTCTTGGTCGCAGCGTCGGCTCACCGCAATCAACCAGCCGGTCAGCTCGGACGCAGTCTTCCGCCTCTACGCTGATGGCACGCTGGTCGGCGAGGAGCGTCGCCCCGTGCGCATTCGAGCAATCAACGATGCGCCGTTGAAGGCCTGCAAGTCCGTAGAGCACCCCGAGCGGTGCACGGACTATTCACCGTACCTAGCTGCGTTCGTCAACGAAGGCAATCCTGCAATCGACGGCGTGCTTCGGGCCGCATTGAACATCCCGGCGATGCCGGTCAAGCAGTGGACTGGCAACCAAGGCTCCGAAGAGCAGACGCTTCGCCAAGTGTGGGCAATCTGGTATCTCTTCCAGCGCAACAAGGTCACCTACTCGAGTGTCACGACCGTGCCGGACCAGAATCCCGGTTTGACGTCACAGGAGGTTCGTCCGTTCAACCAAGCACTACGCACTCAGCAAGCGAACTGCATCGACGGCACGGCGTTGTTCGCCTCAATCCTCCGAAAGATTGGCATTGAGCCCGCCATCATCCTGGTGCCGGGACATGCATTCTTGGCGTTCAGCGTGAACTCGCAGAACACCAAGGACGTGTTCCTGGAAACGACGATGTTGAACGACGCCCACAATCCGTTCAACGCCAGCGGGCCCTCGAAGTTGGGCGAATCGCTCGCGAACTTGACCGGCGACGACATCCATCAGCGCCAGAGCTGGGCGTCGTTCAAGGAGGCTCTGCAGGTTGGCCAGGCCGAGTACAACAAGGCAGCGCCTAACTTTGGCAAGGCGCCGGGCTATAAGGTCGTGTCCATTGTCAAGGCTCGCGAGGCCGGAATCCTTCCACTCCCTCTGTAGACTCCGAGCTCGCCTTGGGCAGGACGGTGCCAAAGCGAAAGGGTGGCTGGGCAAACAAGGAACGGTGAGATGGGACTGTTTGACAAGCTGGTTTCACTGTTCACCGGCCGCTCCGCAAAGCAACCAGACGCCGTGCCTGAGCCGGAGCCACCGCCGGCGCCTATTCGCGTTCTGCCCTCAGACTCGGCGCCAATTTCGGCCCCGCCTGCCCGCAAGTCACCTGCTCCTGACCCTGCATCCGCTCCGGCGTTAGTGGCGGCACCTGTGCCTGTGGATGCACCTGTGGCCGCTGCGACGAAGGCACTCGACTTCGTCGTCACTTTCAGCGGCCCCTCCACGATGCCGATAGAGGTGCCCGAGCATCAAGTTTCCGAGCGCCTCGATGCCTATGCCTTCGTGCTCGCCACCGACCCGCCTAAGCTGAGGACGGCAGATGAATGGTGGAGCGAGCAGACCCACAAGCGCCGAGTGCGCGAGGGCTCTGACAAGGCCTTCTCTTGGCTGCTACCTTTTCTTCCCATTGAGGTCGCAAGGCTGCCTGAGCTGCAGCGCGGTCAGATGCAGGGGCCTCATGGCGCCAGCGGCCTGGTCAAGTTGCTCCGAGGCCTGATTCGCGAACGCCGCAAAAGTGCGCAACAGCACGAAGAGCTGTTGCGGGCTCTCTACGGAGCTGCCGTTGCTGCCGACCTGGCCAAGTCTGTCGCATTTGAAGGCTCGCAACCTCACTACATGGTCCGATTTGTGGGCCTCTCCGAGCTGCAGGCCGTGAAGCTCGACTACTCGGTGATTGGCTACAAGAGCATCGAGACGCTTTCGAAGACAGATGTTAAGTGGCTGGTCGAGGCGTTCGGTGAACCCGCGGAACATCAACCCATCGAGCAAGTTTTGGGGCAAGTTCGGCGCAACGCGATTGCTCGATATTGCTGGATGGAGCTGCGCGGCCGTAACGAAGCGAACGCGTCACTGGGTGGCCCTGAACAGTCGATGCAAGATTGGCTCCGGGAGCTGGTTGCACGCAACATCGGGTACCAGTTGGAGGGCTACCAACGCGCTACCGCGAGACTTGAGTACCTTGCAGAGCAGCAGGTAGCCCTTGACGAGGCCCTCCAGGCAACTCAAGACATCTTCTGCGTGGCTGACCTCGAGACCACGGGCCTAGACGTAGAGACTGCGGAGGTGCTGGAAATCGCCGCCGTCCAAGTCTCGGCGCGCGGCGATGTCATGCGCGAATTTTCCGCGCTGGTGCGGGTCGGCTTTGTGCCGCCGGAAATTTCCCGGCTTACGGGCATCACGCAACAACTGATGGAGCAGGAGGGGTTGCCTCTCGCGGCCGTGATGACGGCGTTCGCAGCATTCGTTGCCGGGAGGCCGGTCTTCTTCCACAACGCACCGTTCGACCAAGGCTTCCTCGCAAGGGCGGCAGAGAAAACCGCAGTCGTTCTGCCCAGCCGTGTCCATGACACTCTTCCGCTCGCACGACAGGCCTGGCCCTCACTGGGAAGCCACAAGCTCACGATGCTGGCTGAGCATGTAGGCGCGCCGGTTCCGACTCATCGCGCACTCGCAGACACGAAGGCAGCTCTGGCCGTGTTGCTCGCTGCTCGCACGTCTCTTTCTCGTGAGGGCGCTGCCAAGTAAGCGCAATCGTGCGCGGCGCGTGAAGCTGAGCCCGCCTTGCAATGTTCGACGCCGGCTTGAAAGAATTGGTTCTTTCATGACCCCTTGAGTCCGTCACTGTTCTTGCATACAGTGGTGGCTTCTGACCGCGTCTGGCAGGCTCTCTTAGCCTTCCGAACGGGCAGGGAGGGCACATCGAAAATGACCACTGACGTGACGGCGTCCTTCGTACGCCAATCTAACGAAGCCTGGCGCGACGCTCACGCACCGGAAGGCGTCCTCTCCGACTACACGCGCGCTCGCTGCCTATTCGACGCGGCGTACTTCGCGCTACTGGCCCACGCACCAGTTGAGGCCCGGCAAGCTGTTGTGCATCACCCAGACGCTGCATTCATTCGCTCCGAGTGTCGCAGGCGCGCGCTGCCTGCGGATACGGGCGTCCGGTTCGCCGAGACTGAGCTCACGCCGGTCGACGGGGGCAGGCCCGATAAGCAGGAACTTCATCAGTGGGCGTCCGAAGTGCGGTCGCGCCTGCTGTAGCAGGAAGGGCGAGTCGATGTCGCTTCGCTCAATCCCTGAACACGAACCCGCCGCCACGCTCTTGGACTGGCGCATCCACGAAGTCCAGCGAGCAAGCCTGGATGCTCCGTCCCCGCATGTTGTGGGCTACGCGCTTGAGGCCGGAGAGGGTCGCGTGTCCTCCGCCATCGTCGAGCTCGACGTCGTTGCGAAACGCATTAGAACCAAGAGCGGTCGGCTCTACTTCCTCAGTGGCGAGTCTGCCCGCCATCCGGACGCCGACTACGTGTGGAACCGATGGCTGCGAATCCACGAAGCAACGCTACTTCGGGAACTCACGCTGCAGGAGCTTGCTCAACTACTGCGTGACAAGCGCGGGCTCAACGCCGGCCCGTGAATGGTGGCAGACGTCGCCGTTATGGCGAATTACGGTCACAGACCGTAATTGGAGACAGAGCCCTGGGACTGGCATCGGGAGGGCGCATGAATACGGACGACATGGTTTTCAGGTCAGTTTTTGTTGACAGAGACGTTGACCAAGCCGTGCTGGCGCAAGCTAAGCGGCTGGGAGCATCGGCGGGCTCGGTGTATCGACTGTTCATCGAGGCCGGGCTGGCGCGACTGAGTCAGGGCACGCCGCTTCCGGCCGTAAGCAGCGAACCGGCGGTGCTCCGCACGGTGCACGTGCACTGCACATCTGACGAGCTCTTGAAGTCAAAGGCGTTTCAGCTACGCATGGCTCATGACGAACTGAGCCGGAGAGTGTGCACGCTGGGATGGCTAACCATAGACGCTGCTTTGAACTAGCCACACGCTAGGATGGACCGCCCGCGAGCTTAACCTGCGGGGTACGGGCGGAATAGCAAAATACCGATGAGTGGGGGAGGCGCATGCCATTGGACGGCTCGAATTTGACTGATGCCACGAATATCTACTTGGTACGGCTTGGCCAAGACGGAAAGTGGACAGACAGTTCACTCTCGCAAGGAATTCTCAGGTTCAATTGGGACGCCCTGACATTCGACGAGGTGACGTCGGCGCCACGCGAAGTAATTCGAGCTCGACTACTCCCCACCGCGCCGAATCCGGGTGAGGCGACAACCGACTCCGGCCGTCTTGAAACGCTGCGCAGCTCGCGGTCGGACGACCTGTGGATTGCCTTCACCGATACCGAGATGTGGTGGACTCGACTCGTTGATGGACCAGTCGAACGCGACGACACGTCGACTTTTAGGCGCACTCAAGGCTGGAGCAACCGCAGCATCAGCGGGCAGCGCCTCGAACTCTCTCGGCTAGGTCAGCCGCTATTGGCCGTGAAGGGAAACGTTCTCGCCAGCGTCAACAACGTCGTGGCAGAGCACAGGCGGCATGCCATCCTCGCAGCCATTCAAGACGACGGGAACGCTCCTAGTTCGAACGCAACGACCAAGGCGACCGCTCAGGTGACAGCCGAGCAACGTGAAGAGCTTCGTAGACTTTGGTACAAGCTGCGTCATGTCGGTCCAGTTGGTGACATCAGCAAAGCCGGTCACGGCGTTGAACTCTCTGTGGGTTCAGGGAAGTTCAGCTGGCGCGCCTCGATGTACTGGTCGAACAGCACAAGCGGCAATGCCGTCTCGTTCTGCATCCATGCAGGCAGGCTCTTTGTGGGAGACAAGGAGCGAAGCGATTTCCAAGCGTGGTTCGCAGAGCAGCGCAGGTTGCTGGGCGGTCGTTACGCAGAAATTCGTTCAAGCGAGGAAGGGGTTCAGTCCGCTCTTCGACTTGGCTTCGATTACGAAGCTGGGCTGACCTTCCTGCGACGCCTCGTCGAGGCGTTGGACCCGATGAGGAAGGACCCGAACACCCGCTGGCAGTTGACGAACGTCACCGGCGCCAAGCCCGCTACTGATATCGCCGCTGACGGCGCCCCCGCCGAGCTGGAACCTCAGATGCCGCACCTGCCGCATGTTGACCCACTCGCAATGTCCATCGATGCGATGGTCAGTAGTGCGCATGGTGCGGAGGCCGAATCTGGGGTGGTTCGCGAGCGCGTCGCGAAGGTCAAGGAAGTTCGCATGTCCAGGCAGGAGCTCGCCGCCTACGTCAGGGAGCTTATCGAGAAACAAGGGCGTCGTTGCAAGTTGTCAGGACTGCCGCTTCACTTCAAGTCCAAAAATGACGGCGACGTTGACAGCGAGCGCGTGGCCTCACTTGACAGAATCAATCCCGACGGCCACTACGAGAAAGACAACTTGCAGGTGGTCTGCTGGTTCATCAACAGGTGGAAGGGCGACGACACGCAGGAGAACTTCACGCGACTTCTGGAGCTCCTCGCCAAGCATCGTGAAGACGTGACGTCGACTTAAAGATGCGTGCGCCGCGCTGTTCACGCCTCAAGCCGGGACTCGAGCCTTCGAGCCGCCAGCACCGCATAGGCAGCGTTAATTCGCCTCGCATCAAACGTCGCTTGCGTCTGGCGCTCGGGTGACATCTTTGCCAGCCGCGCAGGGTGTGCCTGGTTAACGAGTCGTTGGCGTGAGAGTTCGACCTGCTCCCAAGCAACAGCCGGCGTGACGTTCAACAAGCGATAGGCCTCATCCGTGCTCACCGCGAATTGAGGTTCTGGCGAGGAGACAGGACGCGGTTGCGCCGGCGTTGCAGGTGGCTCGACGACTGGCGGAACCTTGGGGCGCAAAAACACAGGGACTGCAGGCTCGGTCACCTCGTTGAACAGGTCACCCTCAGTCTGCGTTGGCGGGGATGCCGCAGCGGGCGGATTGGCCGGCTTCGCAGGCTCACCAGTTCGGAGCGCCATCGCGACCTTTTCGGCCAACGCGTAGGCTCTGGGCACCTGGCGGTAAGACAGTTCGTTCTCGAGTTGCTTGAGAACTTTGGTGTCGCCAGTCATTGAGGCGAACATCGCTTCAAGCTGACCGATGCCGTGTTGCATCAGTGGACGTGCCATCAGAGAGCCTCCTGCTCAGCCGCGGTGTCTTCTTCATCTACGCCGTAGGGGTCGACCTCCTTGGTCGTGGCCCAGACAGTGTTGTCGACCGACTCCGAACCGAGCGGCTCGATGCCCAGCTTCTGGAGCGTTTCGAGCAAGTCATTCACCACCAGCTCCCGACGACGCACGAAACTTGATGCGAAGCAGCGCCAGAACGTCCAGCCGGCGCGTTCAAGTACTCGCTGCCTGACCATGTCGTCTTGCCACTGCCCAGGGCCGTGGAACCGGTCGCCGTCGCATTCCACAGCCAGGCGCCGTCCTTCAGCGCCTTCGACCACGAAGTCGATGCGGTACCCGCCGCAAGGAACTTGCGGCTCGACACGGTAACCCCGCTTTGTCAATTCGTCGAACATCTCCTGCTCGAAGCCAGACTCGCACTTGTCGCGCAACGCCTCGACCTTGCGTGCATCCTGCAAGAAGGGCTGGCGGAAGTGACGAATGAGGCGCGAATTCAGGGTGTCTTCCTTGAACGTCGTCTCCGTCACCGAGCGGAACAGATACATGCGGTCGCGAGCCCGCGAGAGTGCCACGTTGAACCGCTGCAGCATGTCCGCCTTGTTCTGCGCAGCGCGGTCTCCCGGACCGAGCACCATTGAGACCATCATGATGTCGCGTTCACGCCCCTGGAAGACAGGCGGCGGGCCGACTGAAATCTTGCGTGCGATGACGTCGACGGGCGAAATCTGACTGCTCACCAGTTCCTGGATGTGTGCGGCTTGGGCCATGCCCATCAAGGTCACAACGCCGATGGTTCGCCCGGCGAGGGTGGGGTCTGCGAGAACAGCCTTGATTTCATCAACGATGGCCTTCGCCTCGGCCGGGTTGACGTCACCTTTGCGGTGCCCACCCTTGACGTAGACGTCGATGAGCGGCGGGTCGAGGCGCTCGTTTGCTTTGGGAAGCCTGAGCGGCTTGATGTCGCCTTGATAGAACTCCCGGTTCGAAAACTCGATGATGGCGGGCACGCAGCGGAAGTGCTCCTTGAGCATCACCGAGTTGCCGGCGAAGACGACGCGGGCCAAGTCGTAGATGGACTTGTCGGGCGTCATTTCCGAGCCGTGCGGCTGATTCCCGAGGAAACGGTTTGTCAGCTCCTTGATGCGTTCCTCCGCCGCGCCCACGGCCGACGGCGAGACTTGCTTGTGGTCGCCAACGACCAGCAGCTTCTTCCCACGGAGCAGGGCGGGCAACGCCCAGATGTCCGACTGCGAGGCCTCGTCCACGACCACCAGGTCGAACAGTTCGAGCTCGGCAGGGATGGTTTCCCACACACGCCACTGCGGAAGCACCCAGCAAGGGACGGCCTGATATGCCCGCACCATAGCGTCGCGCGCGGTCTTGCGGTGGCGAATCGCACGGATGCCCGTGCCACTACCCATCGCCTGCACTGCGTTCAGGTAGGCCTGCAGCGCCTGGCGGACGTTGTCGGGTGAGTTGTTGAACACGCCGAGCCAAGTCTTTTCCGCTACCAGCTCCTGGTAGGTGCGAGCGAGAGCCGTCGTGAGCGTCCTGCGCTCCAGGAACAGCTCCCGCATCTTGTGATGACCGTCGATTCGGTCCAAGAACAGGACGGCCTGGCGCCAGTTCCATGCCTCCAGCCAGCTCGAAGGCGTGACCGAGTCGCTATCGTGCCCAGCCGGGATGGTGCGGGCACGCTCAGCCCAGTTCTTTGCGCCAGCCTCTTCAATACGCTGCGTGACCTGAGCGATGTCCGAGAACGAGGGGCGCAGCCGTGTAAGCCGCGAAAGCTCTGCCTGCAGCGCCATCCATGCAGGCTGCAGAAGGCCCTCTTCGGCAGCAGTGCGTCCGAGTTGCTCAACGAGGAACAGTTGAATCTGCTCTGTGATGGAGCCGCCGCAGCCATCGAGCTTCCCAAGCAGCTCCTGCACGCGCTTCATCGCATAGGCAAGCCTTCCCTTATCGAGGTGCGCCTGCAAGCTGCTGGAGACCGTTGCCAAGAACGGCTCGCCCTCGGCAAACAGTCGGTCGGCACCCGATTGGCCAAACACCAACCTAACTTGAGCCGCCAGCTCCGCGTCGAACGAGAAGACCAGGCGACGCATGTCTTCGATACGCGGCTCCGCAGCGGCGAGCGTCTTGATTCCAGCGTCGACAACGGGCGCCGCGTCTTCGAGCGCAAATTCACCCGACAGGGCATTCCAGCGCGCCAGCACCTTGCGGGCATCGTTCCGCCAATCAGCCAGTCGCTTGACTAGGTTCCAGTTGCCCTGATTCGTCGGAGCAGAGCCAACCACGGTCACTGCCGCAATGAGCTTGCGGGCTTCTCCGCGGCCGAAGGGCAGGGCGAATGCACTCTTGCCAGCGACCAGGCGCTCGACGGACTCCATGAAGTCCTCGTTGAGCTCCGCGTCGGTGGGGACTGAGACTGCCTGGGTGACCAAGTCGCGCCGGCGCGCTTCCAGCTCTCGGATGTCCTTGCAAACAGCTTCCAACGCCGCGAGCAACGGGTCACCAGGTTGCATGTCGCGCATCCGAGTGCTGAGCCCGGTCAGCCACGGAAGCTTCGGCTCGGCCAAGCGCGCGGTGACAGTGGCGCGCTCTTCGAGGAACTGCGAAAGGGCCTGAGCGTGGTTGAACGTCTCCAGTTGAGAGTCGACCATTGCCAGCAGCCGGCCATGGGTCACGTTCGTTTCGATAGTACGAGCCTTGACCAAGTCACGGTGCAGCGCCAGCAGGTCAGGCCATGTGGGGAACTCGGCCGGGGCCGGCAGCTTGTAGGGCAGGTACGCCAGGTCTTCACCCACCGCGATGCGCGCCGTCCTCAGCGCGACAATGTCCGCCTCAGTGACCGAAAGCACGCCGTCCTTTGTGGGCGGCGGGGAATCATCAAACCACTGGTGTTGGTCAGCATCCAGCAGAACGAGCTTGGCCATCTCCTCGGGCGTGACCGGGCGCCCCTGGAACGTGTACGTCCGCATGTGCCGGCCGGCATGCTCCGAGACCGTCCGGTCGACGTTCGAAATCTTGGCGTGGAGCTGGTTCAGCTTCTCTTGAGCTGCGTCGATGGACGCTTGCGCACGTGCCGGATTGAGCCCGGCGACGCTGGAGGCAATCGTCTGGATGGAGTGCTCGAACTGCTTCATGCCATCACGCTCGTCGGACAGCAGTGACACGCTGAGCGGGCGAATGCGCTCCGGCAGTTTTTCCTGAAGCACTGAAAGCGCAGACTCGCCCTTAGCGGTCACCAGCACCCGCTTGCCTTGGGCCAAGTAGTGGCAGATGACGTTCGCAATGGTGTGCGTCTTGCCCGTTCCCGGCGGGCCCTGGACAACTACGCCGTCATTGCTCTCCAGCTTCTGGACGATGGAGACCTGCTCGTCGTTGTAGGGCATCGGGAAGTACAGCTCGAAAGCGCCGGCGGCGCTGTCGCTCGAGGACAAGCCCCGAAACGGCTGCTCAGCCCGAGCCCGAACCGTCGAATCGCCGTGTTCAACAAAGCTACGAATAACGTTGGGAATGGCAGCCGCAGCTTCTACCTTGGTCTTCAGGCGGCGCACGTCCTCCAAGAAGATGTCGGCGCTCCGTTTGCGACCAAAGAGAACCCAGGTGTTCGTCACCTTGAGCTTCTCGCCGGGGAGCGGGACGGAGACATCGTGTACGCGAGGCTCGTAGGCTCCTGACGGGTCGAGATGACCCACGGCCGCCTTCAACACACCGTCGAAGGTGGCGTCCTCGAAAGGATTGACTCGGTGAGCGCCCGTCGCGAGAGTGCTTTTCCAGAACGCCTCCAAGGAGCGCACGCCGGGCAACTCCATCTCAGCGTAGCAGTCAACCTCGAGGCGCGGCGGCACGTCACGCGGGCGCACCTCCAGGTCGAATGTCTTGTCGTTCAGGGTGACCTCGCAGGCCTGGACGAGCATTGGATGCTTGACCGCCGTGGCGTAGCCTTCCTTCTTCCACGCAGCGTAGCCAATGCCCCAGACCAGTTCCAGCGCCGCCTCCGCACCTTCGGTGCCGATGGTCTGCTGGAGGGTGAAGAGCTCCTTGTAGCGGGCGATAGCCTTGCGACGGGGACGTTCAGCCGCTGCCCAGGGATTCCAGTGAAACTCGACGTACCAGGCAAAGAGGCGTTGGACGTCTGGTCGGTCAGCCAGAAGCTCACGGCCGACCTGGCGCTTGCCTTCCATAGTGACGAGCTCGGTCTTGAGCTCGGGGCTCTTTTCCGGGTTCTTCGGCAAGGTCACCCAAGGCTTCAGCACTTCGTCGGGCTCGGGAGCAGAGATTTCCTGCAGCCGAGGGAACCGCATCCAGACGTCATCGCCGTCCTGCTGCAGGTTGAACTGGAGGTCAGGCAGGCCTCGGAGTTCTTCTTGGTAGGCGACGAAGTAGTCCGTCGGGACGACGAAGGCGGGTTTGGCCTTGAGCTTTTCTGCCTGTTCGATGTACGTGAGCAGGTCGAGGACCTTCGCCGCTGCTTCGTTCATTTGCACTCCCCCTTGCCTTATCCAGTTCGTGTCCTGCGGGCAACTCTCCCGAGGAGGGCGGCGCCGAGAACAGGCTGCTTGTTCGTAGGCGGACACCTTACCCGAAAACCCCTCAAAAGCCTCGTCCGCCGGTGCCGCTCGGAGGCAAATTGCACAGCTCCAGTCACACCCGCACCCTCGTTGAGGGTGACAGCATGTCAGGCTCGAAGCTCATAACGTGAGCCCGTCTGCGCGCAGCGTGAGCTTGACCGGGTTCCGGCAGTAGCAATCCAGCTCGGCCCTGGGCAGAATCCAACTCAACAACGGGTAAGGAGTCAGGGTGGAACAGTCTTCCTATGCGAGAACAGCCAAGCTCGAACGGCAGGAATCGTGGGACATCGAGGGAAGCCCAAACCCTTCACGTCGAAGGCTGTCGGGTGAGGTTGGTTTCGACACGCCCATACGCGCGCGTAACACCCAGCCACCGCACTCTGTCCGCCTTGTCCATGTAGCTCGAATCGAGTTGGCTCCGGAACCGCCGAGTTCCGAGGTGCCGGCGGAAGACTTCGCAGGCTTCAGCGGCCGGATGTTGGCGACGGAGCATGCCAACGTGCAACTCGTGGCAGCGGAACTGACCGTGTGGCTCCCGCAAACGACGTTCGATGAACTGTGGGATGTCACGGAACGAGGTGAGCTGGAGGTCGGCTTCCGAGTTCGTCTTTCTGATGCGGCGCCAGGCGACGGCGGTCTGGCCGTGACCGCGGAGGGGGAGTACGCGGCGGTGGCAGTCAGGGCATCCGTGTTTCGAGTAGCACGTCCTGGGACGGCTACTTCGACATGGCTTACAGCAAGGCGTGAGCTTCAGATTCGCGATGCCCTCCAAGAACTGCACTTCATCCGCGCGACCAATCTGCAGGTCCCGATGATTTGCAATGAACTCGCGCAGGGGATTGCGGACATTGACGACGAAGGACTGCGCCTGAAACGACTGGAAGAAACCAAGGAGCTCATCGCAGAGGCCCGTGGCGCGTTCAAGGTCGCGCTTACCGGAACTGGCGACCAGTACTACGACAACGCCTACTCGCTGGACAAGCCGGCGTTCGAGCAATTCATCGGCCAGTTCGACACGAAGCGTCAAGAGGAGCTCAAGGCGAGCTACAACCAGCTCTGGCGACACTTCGTCCTGGTCGACACTGTTCGCTTGGGGGAGGCTGCTGCTGGGCCCACTTCGGGCGGCTTTAAGTGCTTCCAAGAAGACCTGGACTTGGTCGCCTACAAGTACGTCCAGCTGGGCACCGTCCGTTCGAAGACACTGGAGACGCTGCTGGTCGATGCCCTGGTGTTCGGAGAAGGTCTGGGCTTCGCGCAACACGTGTTCTCGGGTCAAAAACTGCTTGGGCACGTCATCCCGTCTACCCTGGAGGCACCGAACACATGGGCGAAGTTGCGTACCGAGACCGGACAAAGCATCTGGAACTTCATCGTGGAGGTGGTCAAGATTGCCTTGACGTACGGCATCGCGCTGGCGCTGACCCAAGAAGACCGAACCGCCACATGGGTGGTCGTCACCGGCGTCACGATGACGCGATGGCTGCGAAAGGCGTTCTTCTGGAAGGAATTGAACCCGAAGCTCAAGCTGAATGAGATTTTGACCAAGATGGCTTGGGTATCTGAGACGTTCAAGCGCAGTGATTTCAACGCGCTTGGAGCTCGAAGCCACATTCACGCGTTGGCGCTGGAGGGCGTGACGTTCAGTCCTTGGGTCTTGAACCTTCTTGACCGCCGTGTGACCCTCGAAGAGGCACTCTGAGTCGCGCTTAGCGAGCTAAACGACCTCCGTAGACTTCGCCTATGTCGTCCTTCTCCTGCCGTGTCTGTGGTCAAGTTGTCTTCTTGCGCACTGTTCCAGGCCACGTCGTGCCGGAACACCTGCAGGTCTGCTATGCGTGCGACCTGCCCACGGCCGCCGCTACGCTCGCGTCTGCGCGTGAGCAGTTTCGAGAGAGTCTGCCGGCAGCCATTCTGGATGCTGCGCCGGTGTACTTCTCCGAAGGAAGGCTGTACGAGCCAGCGGACTTTGAGTCCAAGTTCGTAGAGCTACGAAAGCGCGGCTACAGCTGGCTGAATTTCAACCTGGCGGGCTTGCATGAAGGTCGGTTGGTGGTCGCGATTGAGACGCCGTTTGGGCCGGCACAGGGGGTGCGCCGCACCTCAGTCGGCCAAGTCGCGCAGTTCTTCGCGCCGGCGGCCTGGTAGACCTAGAGACCTTGGGCTGACCGCCCAAGGTCGGTGAACAAATCTCCATCGGTTGGAGCGGCGAGCTTAAGCGCGGCGCAGCAGTACGGGCGCCATCAAGGCTGAGGGTTCTGAGGGCGCCGGGCCGAGTTCCTCGAGCTCATCAAATAGGCTGAGTTGCACCCAGCCGTGGGTCGGCTCGCGGGCATCCTCCGCACACGGTTCTGGGCGGCCGACGACCAGCAAGAGATTTGAGCCCTCTGCGTGCGGCCACAGCGTGAGCTGCTGCGAGGTCGGGGCATTTGCATCGAGGTGGTGGAGGAAAGGGCGATTGTTATTCATGGAAGTCTCCAAAAAGACGGGGCGCTTCGCGGGATGCGAGACCCTCACGCCTTAAAGCGAATCAGTGGAACAGGTCAAAACGCGGCAAAAGATGCGACTGCATCCTTTTCGAGTTGACCTCGTAGCCCGACTTGCACGGTTTTCTATGCCCTTTGGGCGAGACGAGGCATTGCATGCTGCCTTAATGCACAGCTTTCTATGCGTTAAGCCGAGGTGCCTCTTTGGAGAGCGCCTCTTTCGGCAATGCGCATCGAAAGAGGCACTCTCCAAAGAGGCACTTCAATACTTCGCCTGGCTTGGCAACAGCTTCTTGAACCAATCTGCGTAGGGCGTGTTCGTCGCAAGCTTTCGGTTGTAGTCGGGGGCGCCGTCCGACCACCACACCGGTCCTCGCTCGCCCAGCGCGACCTTCGCGTCATCAACGCGCTGGTGAGCGGCATCGGCCTCCGCGCCGACCGGCCGCCCTCGAAGTTCCCGGCGTGCGTCCATCAGCTCCTTGACCAGGCGTTCACGTTGCTCCGGGGCCAGGCCGGGGTTGGACAAGCGCCATAGACGGCCTCTGACGACGAAATACCGGCCGTCAGGCGTTCGAGGGTACCCTTGACCAGTCATGGGCGCGTCGGCTTTGAGGCGGCCTCGAGTGCCTTGATGGCAGTGCTCAAGCTCTGCTTGGTCTTCCAGTAGTCGGACCAGGGGTCGTTTCGTTGGAAGGACATGTACTCCCGCGCGGTCGCAATCGTCCACTGGGCGCCGCTCTTCAGGTCTTTCAGCTGTTCCCAGGCAACCGGCATCGATACCCCAAGCCCGGGCCGGGAGCGAGCGCTAAACGCGGCAGCGGTCGTCTGAGCATGGCCATTGCGCAGGTAGTCGATGAAGATTTTCCCCACGCGGTTGCCGCCGCCCGCGACTGCTACGAAGCGGCTCGGGATGACGCGCGTCATATGGCGGACGAACGATTGGGAGAAGTCCTTGACCACGTCGTAGTCCAACCGCGGCGCGATGGGAACGACGACGTGGAGCCCTTTACCGCCGGAAGTCTTCAGCCAAGCCTGCAGACCAAGCTCCGTCAGGAGCGTCCGCACGAGAACTGCGGCCTCCTGGATGTTGGCCCAAGTCACCCCTTCACCGGGGTCGAGGTCGAGGATGAATCGGTCGGGCTTGTTGATGTTCATCGCAAGCGAATTCCAGGTGTGGAACTCGACCACGTTCATCTGTGCAGCCGACAGGAGAGCCTGCGCAGAGTCGACCGCAAGCAAAGCGTCATGGCCTGGCCAGAGGTCAGCGTCCAACTGCGTCAACCCGGGCAGCTTGCTCTCGTCGTGCTTCTGGAAGAACAGCTTGCCGGCAACGCCATCCGGGCCACGCACCAGCGACGCAGGGCGGCCTTTCAAGTGCGGCAGCATCCAATCGGCGATGGACTCGTAGTACCGCACCAGGTCCACCTTCTTCAAACCGGTGCTGGGGTCAATGACGCGCTCGGGGTTCGTCACCTTCACGCTGGCCTTACCTGCAGAGGGCGGTGGAGCAATCGGTCCGGTCGTGCGCTCGCGGGTTATGGCCTTGCCGGGCTTGTCCGCCCGAACTCCCTTGAAGACCGGGTGACGTATGTTTCCGTCGGGCGTCCATTCGCCGAAACTCACCTCGACGACCATCTGCGGCTTCACCCAGTGCTCAGAGCCGGCCGAGCGCTTTGACCAGCGGCCCGGTGCCACGGTCTTGGGGTCAACTGCCGGCGCGTCGGTGCCAAGCTTGGACAGGGCCGTGTACAGCTCCTGACCGGTCTTGGAGTTCCAGCCGGTGCCGACCGACCCAGCCGACCGCAGGTGGCCCGTCTCGTCGTGATAGCCGAGAAGGAGGCCGCCGACCTCACCGCGAGCGCCAGTGCGGTCGGTGTAGCCGATGACTACGAATTCCTGGCGGAGCCCGCACTTGAGCTTCAACCACGTCTCAGACCGGGCGGAGACGTAGGGCGAGTCTGCTCGTTTGGCCATCACGCCTTCCATGCCCATCTGGCAGGCAGCGGCAAGCATTTGAGCCGGCGCGACATCGAACGATTGGCTGAACCTGACCGTTTCGGACTCCCGGCCATCCAGGAGCTCTTGCAACCGCGCCCTGCGGACGACCAGGGGCACCTGCCGAAGGTCCTTACCGCCGTGGAAGGGCAGGTCAAAGACGAAGTACACGACATCCGCCGTCTTCGAGTTGTCAATGGAGTTCTGCAGCGCGTTGAAGTCCGGCACGCCGTTCGCGTTCATGACGACAATTTCGCCATCGACCCATGCGGAGCCCAGTCGGAGGTCGGCGACCGCAGCGGCGACGCTCTTGAGCTTGGAAGTCCAGTCGTGCCCGTTCCGGGTAAAGAGCTGAACCTTCCTGCCATCGACGCGTGCGAGCATGCGGTAGCCGTCGAACTTATTTTCGACCACCCATTGCACGCTTGACCCCGCTGAGGACGCGAGTGTCGCCAGCTGCGGCGTAAGCTTCAGCGGCAGGGGTGCATTCTTAGCCTGTTCGAGCGCGCTAGCCTCATCCAGGGCGGTCGGCGCAGTGCGAGCGACGGACACTCGCTCGGGCTCGCGGTCTTCGACTAGACCGAGCGGCTTCTCGGCGACGCTGTCCGGGAGCGCCGTGATTACGTCGTACTCCGCCGCGGGACGAGCCCACGCATCGCCGCGCTTTTTGAACAGCATCCACTGGACCTGGCCCTTGGCTCCGGGCTTCGAGATGCGCACCAGCTCCCAGAGGCCTGCCAATTTCTGACCGTGCAGGCGAAACAGCAGCTTGCCTCTGGCCAAGCCCTCGCGCGGGTCGCCCACAGGCTCCCAGATGCCGTTGTCCCACACGATGACCGTCCCGCCCCCATACTCACCTTTGGGAATCGTTCCCTCGAACGTGTTGTACGAGAGCGGGTGGTCTTCAACTTCGATGGCCATGCTTTTGAATGCGGGGTCGAAGCTTGGCCCCTTCGGTACCGCCCAGCTCTTCATGACGCCATCGAGCTCGAGCCTGAAGTCATAGTGCAGCCGACTGGCCCAATGCTTTTGAATGACGAAAATGGACGCGGCGCCTTCGCGTTCGGGCATCTCGCCGGCGGGCTCCGCAGTCTTTGAGAAGTCGCGCTTCGCGTTGTATCGTGCCAGCGGCTTCGCCTTGACCTCGGCCTCCGCCTCCGCCACTTCAGACTTGGAGTTCTTGCGCTTGGTCTTTGCGGGAGCCGTCGCTGTCTCGACCGCCTTGGCCGTGTTCTTCCGAGACCGTGGCACCTTGGCGAGTTCGAACTCGACCCAGACAGGCGCATGGTCGCTCGGCTCTTGATTCGCTCGCATCTCACGGTCGACCCCGGCATCGAGAAGCTTCAGCCCAGGAGACAGAAGCACGTGGTCGATGCGCAGGCCAGCATCCCGTTCGAAGTGCTGCCGGAAGAAGTCCCAGAACGTGAAGACCTTCTTGCTGGGAAACTTTGCGCGCAGCGCGTCCGTCCAGCCTTGAGCGAGTAGCCGCTGGTACGCCTCGCGCGCCTCGGGCTGCAACAGCGCGTTTTTCTTCCAGCTCGCCGGCGAGTAGATGTCCAGCTCATCGGTGGGAACCACGTTAAAGTCGCCAGCGATGACGATGGGGTTGCCCGTGGCGATGAGCGACTGAGCGTGCTCGATGAGGCGCTCGAACCACGCCAACTTGTACTGGAACTTCGGGCCAGGCTGCGGGTTGCCATTCGGCAGGTACAGGCCAGCGACTGCCACGCCATTAACGGCCGCCTCGATGAAGCGGGCCTGCTTGTCACTCGGGTCACCCGGCAACTCTCGCCGGATTTCGATGGGCTCGAAGCCTCGGGCGAGTAGAGCGACCCCGTTCCACGTCTTCTGGCCGACGACGAGGCAGCTGTACCCCGCGGCCTCGAGCTCAGACTTTGGAAAGGCCGCGGTCTCGGTCTTCAGCTCCTGGAGAACGACGATGTCGGGCTTGGTCGCGTCAAGCCAAGCGAGCAGTTGCGGCAGGCGTTTGCGGACGTTGTTGACGTTCCACGTGGCCAGCCGCATGGCCTCACGCCTTCTTGTGCGACTTCAGGTAGGCCTCGACGGCCGACGCCTCGTTCCCGACAGCCTTGACAGCCGCCTTTAACTCATCAGGAGTGCAGCCGAACCTCTTCGACCAGTCGCGAACTTCGTAGTCCTCGCTGAGGCTGATACGGGTGCGGTCCTGGCCGCCAGTCTTGGTCTTGTCGTCAGACATCGTGTTGTCTCCTAGGTGGGGAAGCACGTTGCCGGCAGGTTTCGTGCCGTCGGGCAGGCAGATTGCTCCGTCTCCACCTCGGCGCGCCGCCTTGCGCCAGGAGATAACCATGGCAGCTCGACCAATCGCAGACCTGGCAATCAGCTTTGGCCTGGTGAACATCCCGGTGAAGATATTCAGCGCAACCGACGCGTCTGGCGGCGCCGTTCGGTTCAACCTGCTGACCAAGGAAGGCCACCGGGTCAAGCAGCAGTACATCGACGAAGCCACCGGCAAGGTCGTGCCCCGCAACGAGATGGTCAAAGGCTACGAGTTCGAGAAGGGCCAGTTCGTCATGTTCACGCCGGACGAGCTGAAGGCCCTGGAAGAAGGCGGTAGCCACCTCATCGAAATCGTGAGCTTCATCCCGGTCGCATCCGTCGACCCGACGTACTACGACAAGGCGTATCTGCTGGCGCCGGACAAACGTGGCGGCAAGCCGTACGCGCTGCTGCAGCAGGCCCTTCTCCAGAGCGGCCAGTGCGCATTGGCGAAGTGGGCATGGAAGTCGAAGAGCTACGTCGTCCAGATTCGCGCGACCGACGAAGGCTTGGTACTTCAGCAGCTTCTGTACGCCAGTGAAGTCCGGTCGTTCAAAGAGCTCAGCATCACCGCCGAGCCGGTATCGAAGCCAGAGCTGCAGCTCGCGCTCCAGCTCATCAACCAAGGCGCGACTGACTCTTACGACCCGACCGCGTTCAAAGATGAGGAGCGCGAACGCGTGCTGGCTGCCATCGACGAGAAAATCGCCGGAGGCAAAGTGGTCGCTGCCGAGCATCCAGAAGACGCCGCCATTGGCGGAGGTCAGGTCATCGACCTCATGGCTGCCCTACAGGCGAGCCTCGGCGGCACCAAGAAGTCCGCGGCCAAGCCCGCGAAGACGGCTCCCGCAACCGAGCCGGCCGCGTCCAACGTTACCGCCATGACGGAAGCCAAGCAGCGCAAGGCGATTAAGCGAACGCCGAAGGCGGCCGAACCCGTCGCAGCTCCTGCACCGGCCACGCGGGCCCGTGCCAAGAAGTGACCTCGCCGGTTGACGCCCCGTACACGCTCAAGCGTGTGCAGGAGCTGCTCGGTCTGTCGCCGACGGTCGTGCGTGCGCTCGTGGGCAAAGGCTTCGTGGCTCCGCAGCGTGGGCAAAGGAACGAGCTGCGCTTCACCTTCCAGGACTTGTTGCTGCTCAAGACGGCCGACGGGCTGCGTCGGGCTGACGTCTCGACGCGGCGCATCTTGGAGTCGCTCACGTCTCTGCGCGCAGAGCTACCAGACGGCGTGCCGCTCACTGGTCTGCGCATCGTGTCCACCGGGGGCGGCGTCGCAGTTCGCGAGGCGACCGGCGTTCGAGAGGCAACCACGGGTCAGCTGCTCCTGGACTTCGAGGTGCAGGTCGACTCCGGCACTGTCGTGCTGGTGGCTGACCGCGCGAAGGTCACAGAGCGTCCCGATGAGGATTGGTTCCGAGTTGGGGAGACGCTCGAAGAGTCGAGTCCCGAGAAGGCGGAGGAGGCCTACCGCAAGGCGCTCGCTGCAGACCCAGGGCGCGTCGACGTGCTAGTGAACTTGGGAGCATTGCTGTGTGACCAGAGCCGCTGCCCCGAGGCAGTCGCGATGTTCGACTACGCGGTCGCGGGCGGGACGAGGAGCGCTCTACTTCATTTCAATCACGCGATTGTTCTCGAGGAGGTCGGCGAGCTCGAGCGTGCGGAAGATGCGTACCGGTTCGCGCTGGAACTTGACCCCGCGATGACCGACGCCCACTACAACCTTGGCCTGCTTTTGGAGAAGAGAGGCGACGGGCAAGGCGCGCTTCGACACTTCAGCGCGTATCGACGCTTCGGCGGGTCGTAGCCAGAAAGGAGAAAGCCCGCAATGCGTTCCCGCTGCGGGCTTTCGACTCCACTCACATCGCTGCAAGCAGAGAAACTCTGAACGCTGGGTGACGGGTTTCCAGACTCCGCCCAGTGGTGCGGCCGGCTTTGCGTTCGGTATGGCAGAAGTTTAAAGACGGCGGCATTCGAGGCATGTAGGACGTCGCCGCGTCGGGTCACCACCGCACTCTCCGGCCTGGAAGCCGTCTTGAGGATGTGAACGCTGAAGCCTTTGACTTAGGGTTTGTACTTACGTTTTGGGCTCTTGAAGGCGTCAACGGCGCTCCTAGTTTCTGCGTCGTAGCAATGCCATCAACCGATTCGGAGAGGACTGAATCATGGCCCGTACAACCGCCCAACCTTCCCTTCCGCGGCGTTCGTCGCGAGGCATGCGCTGGATGAGCGAGCGTCAGCTTGACGCGTATCTCCAAGCGAAAGAGACCCTGCGTCGCCTGCGCGCATCGACTCTGTCCGCGGCACCGCGTTCCACACCACCCAATCAGACGGTTTGACCGTCCCTACGTCTGCGACTCGGCGACCCGCCGAGCCGGGGAGACGCACGCCTTTTTCACGCGCCGAGATTCGGCGCCAACACCACCCACTGAAGGAGCCTCAACATGCTTTACACCATGCTCTCGCGGCCTCAGAGCCTATTCGACCAACTCGATGCCATGCAGCGCCTGCTGGCGCGCTCGTTCGGCGAGGCCGACGGGTTGACCGGAAACATCCGCTCGGTCGCCTATGGCGCCTTCCCTGAAATCAACGTCGGCCGCACGCCGACGAGTGTGGAAGTCTTCGCCTTCGCACCGGGCATCGACGCCTCGTCGCTCGACGTGACCATCGAGAAGAACGTCCTCAAGGTCTCGGGCGTTCGCCAGTCGTCTATCCCGGGACGCGACGCGAAGGCGCAGCTGTACGCCCATGAGCGTCCGGAAGGCCGGTTCTCGCGTGCAGTGACGCTTCCGGACGACGTCGATTCCACGAAGGTCGAAGCCAAGTACCGCGACGGCGTGCTGCGTATCAGCATCGGACTGAGCGCTTCCGCCCAGCCGCAACGCATCACCGTTCAGTGACCCACATCCAGCGAACACGAAAGGAGTACGAACATGGCTGACCGCAACGAACTGTCGACCACGGAGGCTGCCACCTCGCAGGGCGGACAGGGCTCGAAAGAGCGTCCGGTGCTCCCCGCCGTGGACATCTTCGAAGACGTCGGCGGCATCACTGTCCTGGCGGACATGCCCGGCGTGCGAAAGGATGGGCTAGACGTCAAGGTCGACGGCGACAACTTGTCCATCGAAGGGCGAGTCGACCTCGATTTGCCGGCGGAGATGCGCGCTCTTTGGGCCGAGGTGAGCGTTCCGCGTTTCCAGCGCAGCTTCACCCTCAGCCGGGAGCTGGACGCTTCGCGTATCGAGGCGAACCTCAAGGACGGCGTGCTGACGCTGCGTGTGCCCAAGCAGGCCCATGCGCAGCCGCGTCGTATTGAGGTGACCACGGCTTAACGGAGAACGTCGGCAGGTGCACTGGCATACCTGCGCCTGCCGACCTTGCGACAGGAGTCGAGCATGGTTTGCTACCGCGTGCACATTCCGAGCCACACCAAACTCGCCGGCGTGACGGCTGACGGTCAGGTGACCACGGTTCTTCCCGGCGAGTACTTGGTCAACGTGCTTCAGCCAAAGATTGCCACCGCCCAGCCGCTGGTGCGTTTCGTGGGTGCCGACCCCGCCTGCCGTGACGTGCATGTCCCTGTCGACGTCGCCAAGAGGTACTTGGCGGTGAGCTCGAACGACAGCGAGAGCTTTGAGCTGGCATCAGCAGCTTGACACCCCCACAGGGCGTTGGAGACGAACGTGTACGGCCGATGTCCGGGGGCCACTTTCCAGGCGCGTACATCTGGTTGCGAAGCATAGAAGCGCCTCGCCCGTTGCGCTCGGTTTGCGCGCACACTGTTCACGCTGGCTCTCACACTCGCTCGTGCTGTTACGAACCGGTGATTGCCGGCAATGCTCATAGGAGGCCGCCCGTGCGAATCACATGCACAGTGACTCCGTTCGGAAACGAGTACCGGTTCTACCGGGTTGGCAACGACATTTCGAGAACGCTCAAGCCGCTCATTCCATTGCTGCTAGCAAGCGGCTGCGACATCACGGTCGGCTCGGACGACGCCGAGAGCGAGCCTGGGTTGCTGCTATCTGTTGGGCGGATGAGCGCTGATGCTGAGGCGCAACTTCGCAAGCGCGTCGAAAAGTACCTTTCCGACACTCCGGCAAGTGACACGAACTAGGCTCTGCACGTGGGCGCTCAAACGTAGGCGCGACTACGGGTTCGGAGTGCGGAGTTGACCAGCCTTGACGTCAAAGGCGAACTCGAATTCTCCGCTCGTCTGACGTTGGCTCGGTGCAGCTTGAGGCCCCGGCGGTCATCAGCACCTCGGCGAACAAGGCTGATGCCATCGGCGAGAAGTAGAACAGGTGCGAGCCGTCACCGCGCCTGCGATGGAACACGTCAGCACCCGGCGGCTTCGCAGCTTCAGCGTACTTGAGCTCAAGAACTTCGATGAGCTCGATGGCGGCGTCCGTGTCATCGGCGCCGTTCGGCGTGAGCGTGAGGCAGTTCCAGGTCATCGGCCAAGTTTGCCCGACCTGGTGTGCGTCGCCTAGTCCGCGTTGGGCACCGCGCCAAGCAGGTCCCGCTGCACGGCAGCCTCATCGTCGATTCCGACCAGGAGCGCATCCGTGGAGCGAGCATCGCTCTGGTCGTAGAACTCCATCGGCGGCGCGACGAGCAGCATCTTGGCTTCGTCCTGGCCGCACTGGAGCCAGCGAAGCCAGGCATCCGGCTCGATGTGGGCCTCGCCGCGCTTGTCTTGTTGGTCTGCTGGAAGGACCTCTTTGGTCGCCCGATGTCGCTCAGGCTTGTGGAGTCGGTTCAGCAGCGGGTGCGAATCGACGTTGAAGGTCAACATCGCGAAGTTAGGAATGAGCTCACCGGTCTCAGGGTCGGTCCACTCTGACCAGATTCCAGCGACCATCCAGGGCAATGCGTCCGCGCGACGAAGCTGCCACCAAACGCACTTGTTGGTCTCCCAGTTCGGTTCCTGGAGCCACAACGCCGGGATGAGGCACCGGCGGCCCGCTTTCCAAGAGTCACGGAACGCCGGCGACGTGGCCACGGTCTCGACTCTCGCGTTGTTCTTCAGCAGGGGCTCGCGGACGGGCTTGCCGCCCGGCTTCTTGGAGGGACGCTCCTTGTACTCAATGCGCTCGCGCTGCCCGGCGCGAATCATCCCCCACTGTCCAAGCCGGCCGACCAGTCCGCCGTCTTCGTCCGCCGTCATGAAGACGCCAGTGTCGAACGGCCCGACAGTCGGCTTCGGCGGATACGAGTCTGGAAGCTTCACCTTGCCAAGGTGGCGGCGGATGTACGACTCGAGGTCATTTTCGGGGGCTACGTGATAGAGGTTGCACATTGGGCTTCCTTGCCTATCGAACGCCGGAGCGCGCCACACCGCCCATGCCGAGCCGAACGTATCGCCTCATCAAATCATTCTTGCTTGTCCGCGAGTCGAATGCCTCCACACGCAGCTTGTCATCGAGTTTTGGATTCATGTAGACCGTCCGCAGGACCAGCGGTGGCCCGGCTTCGGGCTGGGTCGCCTCGAAGAGGTCAGGGCGGGTTCTCGCCACCTTCATCCCCGCAGTGAGGTAGCGCCGGAAGAGCTCAGCCTTGCTAAGGCCCTGGCCGGCTGCGTCAGTGCGAAGCTGGTCATCCACGTCGGGGTCGACGTAGACAGTTCGCAGCACCATCTTGTTGGCATCCGTCATTGAACGCTCCACCCAAGGCGACATGTATACGTGTACATACTACCAGCGCCCTCAATGGAAGTCGCGTGATTCGGTGGTCAGGCGCCCAAGAAGGGGCGTGAGGTCCTCGAGCTTGCCAGCAATGAGGTTCATTACGTCGCCTTCGCGCTGCCAAGTGCCGTAGACGCCGAGAAGGCGGGAGTGGAGCAGGGGGCCACGCTGCTGCTCTCGGATGCGCTTCCAGCAGATGACCTGCACCGTTCCCGTCTCGTCTTCCAAGCTCACGAAAATCGTGCCGTTCGCCGTGTCAGGCTGCTGGCGCAGCGTCACGATGCCGCAGGCCCGCACGATGCGGCCATTCGGCGTTGCCTTGAGCTCCTCGGCGGTCATGAATCGTCTCTCGGTCAGCTGGGGTCGAAGCAGGGCGAGCGGGTGCCTGCGCAACGTCAGGCCGGTCGAGGCATAGTCGAAGACGATTTCCTCCCCCTCCGGCGCTTCCGGCAGTTCGAGGTATTCCTCGCCAACCGGCGCGTCGCGCAGGAGTAGCGGTGTCGACCGCAGCGCCGCGGCGTCCCACACTTGCTGCCGTCGGTGGCCGCTGAGCGACATCAGCGCGTCAGCCCCAGCCAACAGCTTCATTTCATGCTGCTCAAGGCCGGCACGTCGCGCCAAGTCTTCCGCGGTGTCGAACGGCGCATCTTTGCGGGCTGCGACGATGCGCTCAGCCGATTCCTCCTTGAGCCCAGAGAGCTGGCGCAAGCCAAGGCGCACTGCTGGAGGGTGGGGCAGGCCCTCGAGGGTGCAGTCCCAGTCACTGAACATGACATCTGCACAGCGCACTTCGACCCCGTGGCGTTTCGCGTCCTGAACGAGCTGAGAGGGCGTGTAGAAGCCGAGCGGGTAAGAGTTGAGCATTGCAGCCAAGAACTCGCCGGGATGGTGGCACTTAATCCAGCAAGAGGCGTAGACCAACAGCGCGAAGCTCGCTGCATGTGATTCTGGGAATCCGTACTCAGAGAAGCCGTGAATCTGGGCAAAGATTTGCTCGGCGAACTCCTTCGTGTACCCGCGCTCGGTCATGCCAACGACGATTTTGTCGTAGTACTTGTCGAGCCCGCCCTTGCGCTTCCAAGCGGCCATCGAGCGCCGCAGTTGGTCAGCTTCCCCCGGAGTGAACCCCGCAGCGAGGATGGCGACCTGCATCACCTGTTCCTGGAAGACCGGCACGCCCAGCGTGCGCCCCAGCGCCTCCTCAAGTGCTGCGCTCGGGTAGGTGACCGGCTCCTTGCCTTGCCGGCGATTGAGGTAGGGATGCACCATGCCACCGACGATGGGACCTGGCCTCACGATGGCGACCTCAATCACGAGGTCATAGAACTTCCGCGGCTGCATCCGCGGAAGCATCCCTTGCTGGGCACGCGACTCAATCTGGAAGACGCCAACAGTGTCGGCCTTGCAAATCATGTCGTACGTGACGGGGTCCTCCGCAGGGATGTCTTGCATCTCGAAGCGGTAGCCTTTGCGTGCGCTGATGAACTCGAGACTCTTGCGAATGGCCGTGAGCATGCCCAGCGCGAGGATGTCCACCTTCAGCAAGCCGAGCGCGTCCAGGTCGTCCTTGTCCCACTGGATAACCGTGCGGTCTTCCATCCGGGCGTTCTCCACCGGAACCATGCGGGTCAGCGGGCCCTTGGTCAGCACGAAACCCCCGACGTGCTGGCCCAGCTGCCGAGGCAGGCCCATGAGCTGAGTCGTCAGCGTCAGCAGCTGCTTCACGATGAGACTGTCTGGCGACAAACCGGCCTCGACCAGGCGCTCCGGCATGACGAGCTTTCCGTCGAACCACATGTGGCTCTTCGCCACTACGTCGACGAGCTCCGGGTCCATCCCGAGCGCTTTGCCGACATCGCGGATGGCCGACTTCGGACGGTAGCTCGTCACGGTGGCCGTGAGCCCCGCGCGGTGGCGGCCGTACTTGGCGTAGAGGTACTGGATGACCTCCTCGCGACGGCTGTTCTCAAAATCCACGTCGATGTCGGGCGGTTCGCCGCGTTCTTTCGAGATGAACCGCTCGAACAAAACGTGCTGGCGGGCAGGGTCAACTTCCGTGATGCCAAGACAGTAGCAGACGACCGAGTTCGCAGCGCTACCTCGCCCCTGGCAGAGGATGTGGCGAGACCTCGCAAAGATGACGATATCGGCCACCGTGAGGAAGTAGTGCTCGTAGCCGACCTCCTCTATGAGCTTGAGCTCGTGCTCAATCTGAGTCTGGACTTTCGCGGGCATGCCTGCCGGCCACCGGCGGCCGGCGCCTTCGTAGGTCAGTCGCCGCAGATAGCTCGTCGCCGTCTCGCCTTCCGGGATGACTTCGGACGGGTACTGGTACTTGAGCTCGTCCAGGCTAAACGTGCACATTCCTGCGATGCGCACGGTCTCGGCCAGAAGGTCGTCGGGGTACGTCTGCGCAATTCGCAGCCTGGTACGGAGATGCCGCTCTGCACTCGGTTGCAGCTCTTTGCCGCATTCAGTCAGCGGGCGTCCAACGCGGGTGGCGGTCATCACGTCCTGCAATGGTTTGCGAGAACGCACGTGCATGTGCACGTCGCCAGTCGCCACCAGCGGGATGGCCGTGAGTTCCTCAACCTGCCGAAGCTTGTATAGCCACATCTCGTCGTCCAACATCTGCAGGAGTTCGACAGCCAGCCAACAACGGCCGGTGAAGTGGGTCAACATCCAGCGTGCGACCTTGACGAGCTCGTCGTGGCTGGCGCCGCGGTCAGGCGCGACGATGACGAGACAATCCTCCAGCTCCTTGCGCGTGACCAGCTCGAGGGGCAGGTGGTACTCCCCCTTCGGAGCAGACATCCTCAACTTTGAGATGAACTCGCACAGGTTGCCGTAGCCGTTGAGGTTCTGAGCAAGGACGACAAGCGTGAATGGCGCGTTCGCGAGCTTGAACTGGCTCCCGATGATGATGGGCTGCTCCGCCTCCTTGGCCGCAACGTGCGCTCGCACGACGCCGGCGACGGAACACTCGTCAACGATGGCAAGGGCCACGTAGCCGAGCTGCTTCGCACGCTCGACCAGTTCCTCGGGCCGGCTGGCGCCGCGCAAGAAGGAAAATGCGGTGAGACACCTCAGCTCGGCGTAGGCGGGGACGACGTACGACATTGCGAGCTCAAGCAAAGATGCCGTGCAAGTACCAGGCCTCGTCACCGTCGGCGAGGCGCACTTGGAACACCCAGAGGACGCCCGCGTGCTCGCTCAGAGCAACCCAGTAGTCCCGAGCTACCTGCAGCGTGGTCTCTGCACCTTCGTCTTCTACGCGGTGCCACCAACCGCCCTCGACCCGATGCGGGCCGGCCAACAGCTGGAGCGTGCCCTGGTACATCGGGCGGTGGTTCTTGACCGCGAGGCGCAGCGGTTCAGGCAATACCCAAGACGGCTGGGGCACTTCGATGGTCGATGTTCCGCGCGGCAGCTTCTCCGCGGCAGGCTGCCAGAACTGGGCCCATTCAATGCGGTGGTCCTCGGTCATCACCGGCCGGACCACCCGTTCGGGCCCAAGCCGCGCTGAGATGCGCTCGAGGACCTCCCGGAGCGTTTCCCCCTGACGAACAGTGTCTGGCAGCAGCGAATCGCTGACCTCCTCAAGCGGCTCAACGTCTACGGCGACAAGGGTGAGCTCCCCGACCGGAGCCAGCAGGGTGGTCTTGGCCAAGTTCTCGCTGAGCAAGCGTGCAAGGTGGTCGATGTTGCGGGTGAAGGCGCCCGTGCGAATCGTCAGCTGGCCTCCGGCGCCGGCATCCTTCGAGCGCATGCTGTCGTGAGCCCACTTCAGCGTGAATGCGGCGGTGCCAGCGTGTCGTGCTGCCAGCCAGCCGCACATTTGGAGCAAGAGGCGACGCGCGCCAAACATCAGCGCCTCGGCGTGCTCGACCCGGAACATCAGCTCCAAGCGAGCAGAGAACGTCTCGGGGAGCTCTTCCCAGCGATGCACCTCGGGCTTCAGACCGTAGGCCTGGTCGAGGGCTCCCAGCAGCTCCTTGTCGAAGCGCCGGCTCACGCCGCCGCGCGGGAGAGCGCGAATGTCGCCTAGAGTCTTGCAGCCGAGACGGGCGAGGGTGGAGCGGTGGGGTTCGACCGCGGACAGCACTTCCATCGGAAGGCGGTCGAGTCCTGCTTCCAACGGACGGGCAGACCCGTTCTCCACGCCGGCTCGGGCGAATGCGAGCGCGCCCAAGGCGGTTGGAGCCCAGGACGCAATGGCTACGCTTAGCTCCGCGCCCTCGGTGCGGACACGCTCTTGAAGGACGCGCTTGCCCCCGAACAGTCGAAGGCTCGCCTCCACTTCCATGCAGACGGCTTCATCGACGATTGCAACGCGGGGCGTCCATTGGAGCGCCCACACCGCAAGGCCGTGAAGTTCGTCCTCATGCGTGGACGCGGCGCCGGACGGCTTGTCGAGGAGTAGAGCTGCCCAGTACATCGGCGCGCTCGCGGTTGGCGATAAGCCGGCTGGGCGTCAGAAGACGCGGCGTCAGCACGGCCTCGAGACCGCCCGGAATGGACGGCAGACGCAGGAAGCCCTCGTGCTTTGGCCCCTTGCGCTTGAAAACATTGACCTTGAGCTCCCAATCAAGCCCGAACGTCGCTGACACCCGCAACGGCGCGGCTGAGGCTTCGTGACGCGCGGTCTCGGGACGAAACAGGATTACTGGGCCTTCGCAGCCCTGGGCGCAAACTTGAAGGCGCCGCAGCTGTTCTTGGCGTGCTTGGGGCAGCCACGACAGCAGCGCGCCGCAGGCGTTCGACTTCACGAGCTGCTCAGTCACCCAGAGACGCTCGCTAGGGCTGTCAGCTTGCACCCAAACGAAGTGCTTGTCGTCCAGACCCTCGTGTCGAAGGCCGGGGAGGTGAGGGCGCTTGGGAGGGCCGACGACCACGATGGTTTGACCCGCTGCGACAAGCTTTCGCAGAGCCGGTCCGAGCAGGCGCCACTCGCACAGCGACGGTTGTGGCTGGAGAACCTCCGTCACGGACCGGCACGGCCAGCCTCCGCCAGGAAGCTCCGAGTCCAGCCTCGTCCAGCCAGTACTGACCACTTCAGTGACCGGCGTCCCCAGCTCGGTAGCCCGCCAGACCGCTGCCTGAACCTGGAGCGGAAGGCGGCCTGCGGCCGACTCTTCCGCGGGAGGAGGAGGGGCAACTTGGGCTGGCGGCGGCTCAACCGGCCAGAGCGGGAGGGTGGTCTGCATGACGAAAACTGTATGAACATACAGTATCGCTGAACAGCAATCCTGTCTAGTCTTGTCAGCAATCGAACCGCCTGAGAGGCACTTCGTCTCACGAAAGAGCGCTCAACAATCGCCATATTTTGTGAAATGCGGATATTAGCTGTGCGGCTCATGTGGTGAGCCTGCAAGCGGACAGCAGACGAGCACTTTCAGAGCGAAGAGCCTGTGACAACTCGGCACGAGCGAGTTCGAACGAGGTAGATTCCATGCTCAACAGCGCACGAATCCAGCAGACGCGATAAACGTCAGGCGGAGACTGAAGGACTAGACACGGGGTATGAGCACACGGAAGCGCTGCATCAGCAGACCACACCAATAGAGCCGCACGTCATCAAGCGGTAGGGAGGAACACACTTGAAAGTTCATTTTCCGGCCGTCTGGTCGGTAAACAAATCTATGCCTTCGCTTGGCGTCGTGCGTCAGCTGCTGACTCCAGCGCACACCGTGGACGACTGCCGGGCGGTGGTCTTCACCTCCGAGAAGGACGTAGGTCACGCATTGGTGGATTCGGCAGGTGCGCCGTACGCCTATGTGTTCTCGCGCCCGCCGAAGTCGCTTGGCCTGCCAGCAGACGCAAAAGTTCTTGTTGTCAAGGATGTCTCTCTAGGCTCGGAAGCGCTCGACCTCAGCGACGCTCACTGGTGTCGACATCCTCTCCTGTCCGATACGCCGCCGCAATTGGCACCACTGGCTGAAGCTGCCCTTGCGTCGTGGCGGCACGCATTCAGCTTTAGCCTGGAAGACCCGGAAACGGGTGTCATCGGGTTGCGCCCGCCGCAAGCCGGTGCGCTCCACGCTCTCCATGCACACTGGTCGGTGAGTCGAGAAACGGCCACGGTTGTAATGCCGACGGGCACCGGCAAGACCGAAACAATGCTTTCCACGCTGACATCGACGGATTGCCCTCGCGTCTTGGTTGTCGTTCCCACCGACGCCTTGCGAACTCAGATTGCCGAGAAGTTTGAGACTCTAGGCCTGTTGAAGGTCGCGGGCAACGCCGTTCTCGCCGCGACCGCTAAACGGCCCGTAGTGGGAACACTGTTGTCGCTCCCGAAGACGGTAGCGGCAGTTGATGAGTTCTTCACCTGCTGCAATGTCATCGTAACGACGGCACTCATCGCAGGCCGGAGTCGACCCGAAGTCCAAGCCCGTATGGCCGAACTTTGCTCACACCTGTTCATCGACGAGGCGCATCACTCAGAAGCCCCTACGTGGAAATCGTTCCGGGAGTGCTTCGGTCAAAAACTGGTTGTCCAGTTCACCGCGACGCCGTTCCGTGAAGACGGACAAAGGATTGACGGAAAGTTCGTGTATGTCTATCCCCTGAGGCAGGCACAGCAGGATGGCTACTTCCGGCCCATTCGATTCCGTGAGGTTCACGAGTTCAGTGCAGCACAGGGCGACCGCCGAATTGCAGAGGCAGCCCTGAGCGAGCTCGACGCCGACTCCACCGGAAAGCACGTCGTGATGGCGCGAGTGAACAGCGTCGCACGGGCAAACGATATCCATTCGCTCTATCAGGCGCTTGGTCGGTATGAAGCGGTTGTCATTCACTCAGACCTGACTGAAAAGGAACGCGCTGCCGCAAAGGCAAAGTTGTTCAGGGGAGCCGCACGCATCGTTGTGTGCGTGGACATGCTGGGGGAAGGATTCGACCTTCCCGAGCTCAAAATCGCGGCTTTCCATGATATTCGGAAGAGCCTGGCCGTGACGTTGCAGCTTGCGGGTCGCTTCACCCGCGCACGGCCGGACCTAGGCGACCCAGTCTTCATTGCCAACACTGCACTGATTGACGTCACGGAAGAATTGCGCACCCTGTACACGCAAGACCCCGACTGGAACAGCCTTCTTACGGGATTGAGCGAGGCGGCCATTGACGAGGAGGTTACGTCACAGGAGTTCTTCGAAGGATTTGAAAGGTTCATCGACGAGGTACCCCTCAAGGACTTGCGGCCCGCCGCAAGCATGGTGGTCTACAAGACGCACTGCGCAAACTGGACGCCCAAGCGATTTCGGAAGGGATTCCGAGGACTCAGCTCCCGCGACAAGCTTTACCACAGCTTGAACGCATCGAAAAACACCTTGGTAGTTCTAGCAGCCACCGAGGGCAATGTTCGTTGGTCAGAAGTCGAGTCGATTCGAGATTTCACTTGGGAACTTTTTGTCGCAGTCTGGGACAGAGAGCGGGCCTTGCTGTATCTGCATGGGTCCGGCATCAACGGCGAATACAAGGAGCTCGCGAAGGCGCTCTGCGGTGACGAGGACGTCCAACTCGTCGTAGAGCCCGATATCTATCGCTGCTTCCACGGCATCAATCGCCTCGCGCTTAACAACGTCGGGCTTGAAGAGCACATGGGACGCCAGCTGCGCTACACCGGACGCATGGGGTCAGATGTCGAAGCACGTATCGGAACAAGCGCAAGGCGAGGTGCCAAGCGCTCTGTGATTGCCGGCAAGGGCTTTGAAAAGGGGAGTCGGACGTCTATCGGTGCAGCAAAGCGAGGACGAGTCTGGTCCAGTCAGCGGCTTCGCATCGACTCCTTCGCGGCTTGGGCGGGAGGCGTAGGTCGCAAACTTGCCGACGCCTCAATCAACTCCGACGAAGTACTGGCAGGAACACTCAAACCAGTTCAGGTGGGCGCTGTGCCATCCAAGGTAGCCATAGCAGTCGAATGGCCGCTAGTTGTCCTCCGGAATCTTGAGCGCACGACCTCATTCGTGGGCATGGGTGTACCAGAGGAAACGGCAACTACCGTAGCCATCGAAGTCCTGCCTCGTCAGGACGATGGCCCTCTCGTTGTGCGGGTGTTCTCCGAGCAATGGGAGAGCCATCTCAAGCTTGAACTATTGTCGGTAGACGGAGGGTTTGACTTCCGATTTGAGCACGTAGGTGGCCGTAACATTGAGGTTCGGCGAGGCAAGGCGGTTAAGTCACTGGCCGATTTTTTCACCGCATGCCCTCCTGTGTTTTTGTTTGCAGATGGCTCGTCACTCGAAGGCTGTGAATACACCGAACTGCCGTCTTCTCACTTGCCGCCATATCCCATCGACCGGCTCATCCCGCTGGACTGGAGTGGTGTGAATATCCGAGCTGAGTCGCAGCACGAAGCGCGAACCCCTGGAACCATCCAGCACAAGATGATTTCCGTTCTGCAAGCAGACGCGAGCTTCGACGTCATCTTCGATGACGACGGCTCAAATGAAGCGGCTGACGTGCTGGCCATCAAAGTTGTTCAGGTTGATGGGAGGAGCGTGATTGACGTCGACCTCTATCACTTGAAGTATTCGCTGTCCGACCAACCAGGGGGCCGGATTGACGACCTCTACGTCGTCTGTGGCCAAGCCCAGAGGAGTACGTATTGGCTTGAGTCCGACGGTAAACGCACTGAGCTCTTCACCCACCTTCTCAAACGCGATGCCATGCGAACCGATGCCGGTCGTCCAACACGATTCGAGCGTGGAGACGTTGCGACCTTGAAGAGAATCCAGGATATGAGTCGTCGAGCAGAAGTTCGGATGCGCGTGTTTGTCGTACAGCCGGGTCTCTCAAAGGCCGCCGTGTCTGACAAGCAGCTCACGCTGCTTGCAGTCACCGAGCAACATTTGCGCGACAAGTACGAGGTGCCGTTCTCCGTGATGTGCAGTGAATAGGCGCGACGTGCCGCAGCAAGGCCACCTCGTGTGGCGCTGACATGCCTTGCGCCTGTTGTTCTCGCGGTGCAAGAACTAGCGAGGCGGCGCTGTGCCGAAGTTCGCGTCAAGAACCTCGGTGAGCCTCACCTTCGCCGTCCGGTCTCGAAGGCCTTCGCACCCGTCCGTCAAAACCAGCCGCGCGTCCCGCACGTCGACTGGCCACAAGATGTCCTCGTCGTCGATTGCGACCCAGCTGCGGGGCTGCAGCCAGGCCGCGTGAGCGAGCACGATGCTGGACTTGTCCATGCGCCAGTAGTCGTCGGCCGAGTAGCCGACCAGACGCGAGCCGCCGGCGGTGCGGCCGTTCAAAACTTGGCGCTTCGCTCTGGTCGTGAGGTCTTCGAACGTGTACCCGATGACTCGCTGCGCCAGGTCGGCGCCAAGCCTTTCGAGCGTGGCTTCCAAGCCGTCACGCGCGGGCAGGGTGGAAGTCACGACGATGCGGGCTTCTGGCCAGTCACGCAATGCCGCCTCGAGCACCGGTACAGACTCGAATTTCTCATGTCCGTCAGACCAGGGAGACCTGGAGTTCAGCAACCGGTACAGGCTCTCGCTCGGATGCAGCACGCCCGAAATGCCAAGATAGACGACATCGAGGTTGCCCGCTGGCTGGCTCATGCTCGGCCTCGCTACCTCAGCGCTTGCGCCAGGCAACCCTCGGCCATCGCTGGCTCCACCCGGTCGCCGTTGACGAACACCACGCCGTCGGCGACCTCGACCATCATCTCGCCAAACTTACTCTCCCACACGTAGCGGGCGACGCCCTCGGTAGCAAGGGGCAGGTCGGACTGGGCTGTTTCGACGCGGCGGATGACTTCGGGGTGGAGCGGGGCGTTCATGGCGACAGCGGCTGTAGCTGTATGGGAATACAGTATATCGCCACGCTGGAGCGAACGTCACAGGGTACTGACTGACAAAGAGGGTACCCCCTCTTAGGAAGAGGGTACCCCCTCTTTGCTAAAGTTCTTTCTCAGGAAAGGATGCTCTATGGCCGAAAAGCTCATCGAAACGACCTGGAAGGTGTACTCGAACCGCATGGTCAAGTTCCAGGATTTGCCCTACGGCAGCGAACTGCGCATGTTCGACTCGGAGGGCCGCAAGAAGTACTCGAACCTCAAGGTGAAGCGTCGTCGGGTCATCGCGAAGGTGGTGGACCGCCTCGAAGACGGCGACACCGTCAAGACCCTCATCGAACTCGTCGCCTCGCTGCTAACCATGGACATCGCGGCTCGCAAGTACCGTATCGCGCTGTACGGGCCGGACGGCGTCCGCGTGGAGAACAACACGCACCTCGGCACGGTGCGCGCCCTGACGCCCAAGCCCACCGAAGCGGAGCTCGAACGTCAGGCGAATGAGGAAGCCTTCATCGAGGAACAGAAGTCAATCGCAACCAGCGCTATCGCAGAGCTCGAGTACCTGGTAGACGACCCCACAACGACCACCTGTGCGGCGTTCGTCCGTGCCTTGACGGAGCGTTACGGGCGGGAAGCGGTCATGGCCGCCCTGGCCTGACGCACAAGGGCAGTGGCCTGGCAAGTCTGCACCGCGATAGCCGCGGCCAGGCGGCTCAAAAAATGCTCGCCCTGGTCCGGCGCCGGCGGTGACTTCGGGGCTGCTGATTTTGAAGGCGCCTTCGCAACCTTGGCGGGCACTACCTCGTCCTTGGCCGCGGGCTCGCCAACCAGCTTCGGCAGCCGCACGAGCGGCGCTGGCTCACCGAGCAGCGGGCCGGCGTACTGTTTGAAAAACGCCGGCGCATCGTCAACCTTGGCCTGAAGCCACGGGCCGTATTCGTCCGGCCGCAGGAAGATGGGCTTTCGCTTTTCGTCACCCGGTTTGTGAAATCGCTTGTAGAAGGGGTGCGTGTCGCAGTTGACCGTCAACATGGTGAATGTGAACAGGAAGCCGCCGGCCGGGTCCGTCCATCGGCGGTACAAGCCGGCGACACCGAGCGGTACGTCACCCTCGCCAACGAACGGACTTGCCCGTCTCGTAGTTGGGCTCGAACACAGCCTCAACCGGAATGACGCATCGCTGGCCTGCGCCCCAGGCAGGCCGGAAGCTGGCCAGCTTGTTGCAGGTTTCTGAGCGACAGTTGTACGTGCGACGGCCGTACTGGCGCTCAGCCGCGAAGTTGGGCAGCAATCCGAACATCCCGTCTTCGGCAAGCAGGGCGGGGACGCCACCCTCTTGCCCCTCAACCGAGAGCCGAATGAACGGCGACATGCCGAGCGGGAACACCTCGGTCGGAGGTGCATCCTTGCCGTACTCCACCCCGAAAAATGTCATCAAGCGCGACGCACTGGTGACGGGGATGTAGTTCGAGCACATCCGTCAATCGTATCGGCTGCAAACCGCGGCATGCGCCGCAAGTTCGGGGACGTCTCGTTTGACGATGCGGGAATTTTCAGGCACTCTGCAGTTTGCCCTCGACAGCTGCCGTGGGCACGTCGCCCTGGCCTGTGGAGAGCCAACCGGTGACTTTTATGACCGATGTAGCTGATGAAGACCGTGACGACCTCGAGCGCCGTGCAGCCAAGGCTGCAGACACCTTGAGCGTCCGAACGGTGCTGTACGAGGACGCGAACAGGGCGCACATCGCCCAGGAGGACGAGGACAACCTGGGCGAATTGCCCCGAGGCGAGGAACTGAGCCGAGCCGAAGCCGCGCTGGCGCGCGCCGAGAAGGTCATCGACCGTCTTGAGCAACCGACCCCAGTGACGGAAACGGAAGCGGAGTCCATCGACACCGTGCTGCGAGAAATCGAAGCCGACGTCGAAGACCTGCCGGCGGACGAGGAAGACGATGAAGCCGAGGAGGTGCTGCCCTGATGCTCGTGCTTCTTAAATAACCGAGAGGATTGAGCGACCCAGAAATTGACGACAGTACACAACCAACCCGCTGCCTGTGAGTTCACCAGGCTTGACCAACACCAACACGCACGGCACTGCCCACCCGTGTAAAAGCTTTAAGTCCCATGGGCGGACATTTTGTTTGAGTTGACTCAGCACAGCTGAGACGTTCTTTCATCGTCGCCATGCCCCTTGCCAGGCATCCCGACCAGCTCACAAACATCAGCACGGCAACTACATCTTCAGCGGACAGACCGACGCGAACGTCGACATCCTGGCCAGGAGCGCTTGGTCTGCCCACCCCGGAAATTGGCCCCCGCCGCGTAAAGCGCCGGGGGCCTTTTTCCATCTGGAGCGGCCTCACCCTGGAGTCCGCGTCGAGCGCGTAAAGTTGAGCGGATGGACAACCCCAAGCTGACGCTCCGAGACCTGCTGACCGAGAACAACATCAACGGAAAGCGCGTGGTCGTATTCGACTCTCACCACTTCGCACTGCTCCCGTGGTCGGATTTCGCTCGCGAGTTAGGTGCGCCAGTTCGCCTGCTGACGCTGGACTATCACACCGACACGATGATGGCGTTCCGCGGCTACCTCAGCCAGCTCGAGGCCGACGGCGACTATGACGAGACGTTCGACTTCCGAGATGAGCGACGGGCCCGCCTTGCACTGGTCGACCCGTCCGACGAGGCCAGCCTGCAGCAGGCGGTGACTCACCTGCGATACGACGAGCACATCGACGCCGCCATCCGTCTTGGCGTCATTGAGACAGCGTTCGTCATCTGCCACGACGGCGCCGGCTTGGCTCTGGAGAGCAACGAGCAACTTGCCCTGTGGGAGGCGGGCAAGACCAAGATTTCGGTTCAAGGCCTCGACGGCGAGTTCGAAATCGAGGCGCTCGGCACCGGCGTCGCCACTGGCCCTTTCACGTACACCCTACCGGAAGACCGCATGGTCGTCCTCCCCGAGCGCAATGTGTACTCGTGGAGCCCGCGCGTTGGCGACGAAGACCGCGAGAACCGCGATGCCGCGCTGGTGTCCGAGTTCCTGGCGGAACGCCTGGCGCTCGTCGACGAAATCTGCGAGTCGACGGGCCTGCCGAAGCTATTTGACAAGCCGTTCATCCTCGACATCGACCTGGACTATTTCAACACCAAGTGCTCGGTGGAGCCGGCTGACAGTACGGTGTTCAACGAGCTGGTGCGCAGGGCAGGGCTCATAACGATTGCCCGAGAGCCTGGCTGCGTCCGGAGCTGTCAACTACCCGGCGAACAGCTCAACGCGATGCAGCTTGAGACCGATTTACTGAGGCTCATCGGGAATGCGATGAGCACAAAGCCGACCTAAGAGTCCGGACGCCAGCACATGACCGATTCAGCCACGCCCGCGCCCTCCGTCTTGGTCACAGACTCTGTACCGAGCACCACCGACACTGCAGAAGCTCTCGACCAAGACGCGCAGCAGCTCGTTGATGGCATCAACGACGAGCTAGCGACGAACCCACCGTTTTCGTGTCCGATGACCTACCACGGACCAGGCAACCAAGGGATGGCAGAGCGGGGCAGCTACCTGCTCAAGGTGCACGCACTGTTGTTGCGTCGCCGACATCCCTGGCTGAGCTTTGAAGCGCTCGACTCCATCGTTTTTCATTCGGACTACGCACAAGCGCTGCGCGACCTCAGCGAGCGCGCTGGACGCGTCTGCAAAGCTACCGACGAGCCTTTTGGTGTGGGTCTCGCAATGGCGGTAAAGCTTGGAGAGAAGAGCGCTGTGGTACTAGACGCCGGCATCTTGCACGGCATTGCGGGCGAAGAGGACTCAAAGCAAGACATATGCGTTGATACCGCGTTGCACGAACTCTGTCACGTTTACGACAACGCTCGAAAGCAGCGGCTCCTCGCCGAGGACATGCGTCGTGGCACGGTCAAGCCACTCCAGGGACACGTATTCACCGCCGCCGATGCAGCCTGGTCGGAGTACTTTGCGAACAAGTATTCTGACTCTGGATGTTCAAGCCTGGAGGCCCATCCCCAGATGCTGGCTGACGTAGTCCCGGCTCTGGTGAGTGACATGCGGCAAGCCATCATTGCGTACCGCACGAACAACCAGATTGACGCTCTGTTAGCTCTGTGCAGACAGAAGGTTCATTTCCTGTTCCAGTGCTTCGGGTATGCGGCGGGGCGGTTGTCGGCAAACAGCAAGGGCCTGGACGACGTAGCTCCCGAAAGCGCAACCGTCTTGCGGACAGCGGGCCTTTGGGACATCTGGCAACGAACCTTCGCAGCACTCGACCAGTTGGACGACGTCCGCGAGGCTTGGACTTCTTACGACGACCTTCAGCCCTTGATGGACCAGGCCGACGCCACGTTTAAGGTGCTTGGCCTTAACTACAGGCTCAACGATTCCGGTGGAGTCCGAGTCGACATTCCGTACACACCCGAGACGATGCCGAATACGCCCGAAGCGCAGTTCCTGGCGGCACTGGCTGCGCGCGGTTCGCGCTAGCCGAGCGAGACAAAACGCGTCAGACGATAAGGCGACGAACCTTCTCCTCGCCCTCGGCTACGTACTGCTGCAACTCTGCCACCGACAGCCCATCTCTTTGTTTCCAATCGGGCGCGGATAGGCGCTGCAGATGTCCGAATAGCGCCTCTGAGAGGGCCGAAGCATCACCTGCTGGCCACCACTCCGAAAGTGCCGTCGCCAGCAGGTCAGGTTTTCCGGGCTCGGCTCCGAAATCAAATGCGTACCGGGCTAGTCGACGCAACAGCTTGTCGAAGCTCGCAAAGATGTACCTCGTGCTACCGCCCGCCTCAGACTGCTGGTTTACACGTCCTACGAATTCACTCAGGTGCGTCAAATCCCATGCCGCATTTCGAGCGCCCTCTAGCGCCGCCTCACGGTCAGCAGAGCTATTGTTCTTGAACGCACCCTTCCTCGGAGCCGAGTTCGGAGCCAGATATACAAGCGAAAGCAGCGCGGCCGAAGCGCCGAATCGGAAGTCTGTCGCCATCCAATCCATCAGTGTCAGCGCGCGGGCGACCGGCTTGAGGTCAGCCCGTTCAAGTTCAAGAATTTTCAGCGCGCACGCATAGTTGCGCAACCACGCGCGAAGGGGCTTAGCCAGACCGGTCGGAATCGGCGATGAGTTTGTAGGAAAAAATCTCAACATGTGGAATCGAGGCCCAGCGCATAGTTGACAGTGCTTAGCGCATGGGCTGAGTCCGCAATGCGGAAGCGACGCAGTTCCTCCGCCGCGGCTGCGTCGCCGTCCTTGTACGCCATTTCATGAAAGGCGATGCTCGGCTCAACTTGGATGTTGAAGCAATGGCAGAACGCAAGCAGCTCAGCCGCTTGGCGACGGGTCGGGTCATCAGCATTCGCTCGTCGCCCATCTGCAAGTTGTGCCATTCGAGAGGCGACGCCTCGGTCCGGGAGCAGAACGGTGTGGATGTCCTCGACGTCAGCTCGAAAGAAGTCCTCGGGCTGGAAAAGGCCTGCCTCTGAGCGCTCATAGCCAGGAATGCAGAAGTCCGCCGCATCAAGCTTCGTGCCAATTTGCGTGACCTCCGCGAGAGGAAAGGTAGGGTCGAGTACGGTGACAGCCGTTCCGTCTTGGTCAATATTCATGAGAGGCTCTACTGGGTCTAAGCAGAAGCAGAGTTAAGCGCCCCGCCTTAAACGGAACGAATACGTGGCTCAAGAACCAGACAATAGAAAATCATTGAGCTGCTTCCCCGCCGCGATGGCGTCCTTTAGCCACGTCGGGCGACGTCCCTTGCCGTGCCACGTATTGCCTGCCTGGTCGGCATACTTCGCTGCACCCACGCTCCCGGACTTCGTCGCCGCTTGGACAGCACGGAAGTCCTCTTGAGGCGATGCGTCGATTCCGACAATGCGCAAGAAGAGGGCGGGCTCCGCCGACTGAAGCTCAAGCGCTCTGGCTTCGAGGAGACGAATCAAGCCGGCGAAGTCCAACTTCCCGCCCGCAGGGTTGTCCCACTTCCTCTTGCGCTGGAGCACGATGACAAAAAATCCAATCTTCGAGTTCGGAGCCTGCAGGTACTGCTTCTTCAGCTGCTCGTCGAGCGCCACAAGGTAGTCCTGCACAGTCCAGCGCACAGACATCTTGAGCTCAACCGTAGCGCGAAGCTCGCCTAGTTGGCACAGAACATCGCGCCGCGTTGCCGCCGGAAGGATTGGCTCCAACGCCACCCCGTAGCGCCCGCCGCTAGCGTGATTGAGCTCGCTTCCCAGAAGCGCTTGGAAGTCCTCTTCGAGAGCTAGCCCCTCGGTGTCGGTCTTGATGTGCTTCATGACCACCAAGTTGAAGAGGCGCCTCAAGCTGAACTCGCCGTGTTCGATGTCTCGCTTCACAGCGAGCAAGTCGTTGTGCACGGCCTGCGCAAAGGCAACGAATCCTGTCACGGGCGGCGCGAAGTCACGCTCGAACTTCGGAAAGTCCCGCTGCGCCAGCGGAGGGACAGCGGCCTCGTCCTCACGCATCTGGAACTGCAGAAAGCGGATGTATTTCGCCCGCACGCCCGTGTTCTGCTTCCGGAGAGTGTCGAGCACCTCGTAGGCAGCCTGCGATTTTGCGCTGGCAATTGCGGGAAGGAGCGAATCGCGAAGACGTTGAGCGTTGTCTCGGGCGCCCACGCTGTACACACGTCCGTCCTCGTGCTTCAGGTCATCCTTCTCTTGAACAACCGTCAACACCCATTCGTAGAGCATTGCGAGCGTGCTGAGCCCGTCCTTGCCGCGCAGTGCGGCTTCTCGAAGACGCGCCTGCCGGTCCTGGCCGACGTAGGCGGCCAGGTCGAACATGAACTCTTCTGCGGCGCGACTCTCGGAGGCGCGCCAGCTTTCCCACTTCACACCGAAGGTGGACGGGTAGCGGAGCAACCAAAGCAGGCCCCAAACCACCGCGTTCGAACGAAGGCGTGTCATCTCCTTGGTGCGGACCTCGAGCTCAGCACGCGCTGCTTGTTCCTCTGGATTCTTAGGTGGCGTGAAGGGACTCAAGTCGGGGAGTACATCCCTGAATGCGGTGGGGATGCGGGACCAGGCCGCGGCTTCAAACGTGGCTTGGTCAACTCTTACCCCATCCGCCAGGGCGCAGCCGAGAGCGGATTCGAGCGCATACGAATCGACGCTGGCTGCGCCGGTAGAGTAGTCCCACGTCGCCGCGCTTAGACCCTGCTGCACGGCAAGAGGTGCGTCCGACAGGTGCCGAATCAGGGCGACTGCCTTGTCTGCAGACACCGCGCCAGTGCTAGCCTTCGCCAGCACTTGTCTGAACTCTTCAGCTGCCACGGTCTCGTGAGCGCGCACGACCGGCCAGAACCACTTCGGGTAGCCGTTGATTTCAAATCCAGCATAAGTGAGAGCCTGACGCACCTCAGCATCAGCGAGCTTCGGCAACGCTGACCCGTCCCCGAGGTCCAGATGCAGTCCCTGTAGACCCGCGACAGTCGTGTAGTAGGTGGAGTTGGTCTCTGCCTCCTTGAACTCCGGTGCTCGCTTGCGCCAGATGGCGCTGAGTCCTTGACGGGCCGCGGTAGCAAGCGGCTCACCGGCTGCTCGTTCGAAGGCGGAAAAATCGCATTCGCCGTAGCGTGAGTTGCGGATGGTGTGGTTGAGCCATCCGGCAATCCAGGCAAGCGCGTTCGTGTTCGTCCCGTCGCGGACGCTGTCAACTTGATTGAGCAGGGTTGCCTTCGATGTCCCGTCGACTTCGGGCTTCTCTCCTCGCGCCCGCCTGGGCTTGAACGCTGCCTTTTGAGCCCGAGTATTGGCCTCTATGGTGCCAACTAGCTCGCTGAGCCCAGGTTCGGCGAGCGCCTCAACGTCGCCATCGCGCCAAGGTGAATACAGTCCGTTCGAGACAAAGGTCTGCCAAATTCCGTCAGCAGTCCGGTCACTAAGGTCAATGACCTCCTGAAGAAGCCGCCGTCGGACCTCCGGTGACGACTTCAATGCGGTCTGCAGCTCAGCCTGGTTTACGCTGCCAAAGTGAAACTTGCCCTGAGCCTTGTAGTACTTCAGGCAAAGCGCCGCGGCGCGGTCGACCGGCAGCGTCGAACTGCGAACGACGAGTGCGACCAGCTCTTGAACAGCCTCGGCGAAGTTATCCAGGCGCTCGTTGTGAGCATCTCCCTTCGTCTCAAGGTGCCGCACCATCCGCGAAAGCAGCGCTTCGGCCAAGCTCGCGAGCTGCTCGGGACTTGCAGAGTCCGCAATCTCGTGCGTGAGGGCCCAGCTCAAATTGAAGCCGCCGCCTTTCCGCAAGTAGTGCTTGGCGGCCAGCTCAGCAATCGACTCAGCGTCGAAGTACTTCCATGCCAGCTCGCTCAAAATGAGCCGCAGCGTCCGCTCTTCGAGTCGCGGGTCCGCTTTGGCGGCGGCCGCAAGCGCCTGGGCGTCGTCATCCCGGCCGAGAGACATGACATAGACGAGTTCCGCAGAGTGCCCGAGCAGCTTTCCGTAGTCGTTGCCGTGCTCCGAAAGCACCTTGGCACGGAGTACGTCAAGTCGTGCATACGTTGCGACGTCGAGCAGCGCGATTCGCGCGTGCCAGTCTGCGCCGACGCGGTCGTAGAGCTCCGACAGCGTCGGCTCGATTCCTGGCTTGGCAACCTGCCAGTAGTTCTCGGCCGTGAGCGTGAATTGGTTTCGGCCCAGCGAGTCGCCCAAGACCTCCAGACGCTCCAGACTTCCCTTGAGGGCAGCGACAGCGTCGGCCAGCGAAACTTGTGAGTTCCGCAAATCTCCGAAGAACGCTACGGCTTGAGGCTCGATTTCAAGGAGCTCGTGTCGACAGTGCACGTTGAGCGTCGCAAGCCAGCCAGCAAGCGTCAGATAGGCTCGATGAACGCCACATTCGCCTGTCGCCGCCCGCCATGACAAGGCGGAGACGAGCCTTCGTGCGTCGTCTGGCGACTGCGCCAGGGATGCCAGGCGCCTCGCTGCAAGGAAAGGCAGCAGTTGCTCCGGATACAGTTTGACTTGCTGCTGACCGGAGTCGATGAACAGCCGCGAGCCGAGCAGGTACGTCAGAGACTTCTCGGAAAGCAGCGAGCCCACGAGGGGGCGGCAGGACAGCACGCCGTCTCGTGCCTTAAGAGCATCCGGCGCAAGCTCCATGTTCGGCAGTTGGCACACCGCGGAGGCCGCCGCAAGCTTCGCTACTGCCGTGTCAAGGCTCTCCGGGGATGGCAGGCCAACTAGTTCCTCGCGAGGGTCGGTTCTCTGTTGGGCCTGAACGGCCGTCACCATGCGCTCGAATACGTCGGTCAGGTCGCGGGGAGGGTTTCCAACAGGGTCGACGTAGGCCAGCACGTCGAGACTCCCAGGGCCGGCAGCGAGCTCAGACAGCCCAAAGTCATGGGCCGACTCGAGCATTGCCTTGGGGTCGACTATGCCGTGTTGCTTCTCAAGGTACAGCCTGGCGGCGCGGTTGGACAGTGGTAGCAGTCCATAGACCTTGAGGTGTTCCTTCGCTACCGTCTTCGCCTTGACGGTGCTACTGGCGTCAAACGCGGCCAGCCCCGCCTCGGGGATGTCCGTGTCCTCGACCTCCTCGGACGATTCGTCTGCCGAGTCATCCTTCACCTCACCGACGTAAAGGGTTGCGCCGAGCTCGCTTTGAACGACGTCCAATACTGCCGGCGTGAGCGTAGCCGGACGAGATGAAAGCACCCAGGTAATGACGGCGTTTGGCAGTCGCACAGCCCTAACCAACCTGCGAAGCGCTGACTGAAGACCCGTATCGCGGCCCAACACAGTCTCGTCCAAAGAATCAACAAACAGGACGAGCTGTTCGTCAGGCGTAAGCTTCCAAGCGGTGAACGCCGTGGAGTCAGCAAGGTCCAGCGCGAGCTCGAAGTCGGGCTCTTCAAGGAGCCGATGGAGCGGCACGAAGACAGCGTGCCGGCTCTCGTCGCGCAGGCGCTGAGCACAGGCCCTCAGCTCCATTGTTTTGCCGAAGTTGGCGCGGGCAGTGACGAGCGAGTATCTTCCTTCGAGCACCTGTCCCCAGTCGAGGCGCTTCCGGCCCATGGCGTCGATGACCAACATCTCCTCGACCGAGTACTTGGTCAGGAGTCCAAAACGTCGTTCTAGGTCGAGGTAGGCAGTCATGCGTTGTTCAGTTAAGCCAGATTTTTCTCCGCTGGCCTCGGTCACGCCAGATTCAATCGACTCATTGGCTCATGGGGTGAGCCGGAAGCATTGTGCAGATTGCTTGATGGACTAAGCAGCCATCGGGTCGTAGGTAGCGCAGAGCAGATAGAACGCCTGAGCATCGAAGCCCGGGCGACCTCCAACGTCGACCAATTCGCACTGCGCGGTCGCCTCAAACGCGGCCTCCTGAATCATCAACACGCCATCGCCATCGGTCGAGCGGCGCACCCAGGGCTCCAGGGGGTGGGACTTCATCAGCCTCGACAGCGCCTCCATGCGCAGCGTCGCCGAGTAGATGCGCGCGTGGTCTCGGCCAAAGACTTCCTGACCAGCAGCCACCTGCGCATAGAAGTTGTCGCGCTCGCCTGAGGCTTCGTCCTTGTTTGCAATCTCTTGGGCGCGACTGCTGAAGCGCATCATGTCGTCGCCCGAAAAGTGGGGCTCGTTGAACCGCTCCAGCCACTCCGGCGTCACCGCTTCCACTTGGCTCGGCGGCAGCTTGCCGTTCTGCGTCAGTACGTCAATCTCGCGCTCGAGGCTCATCACACAGAGCGTCGTCGGGCGCCATTCGTCAATCGGAAGGTCCTTGACGAAGCGAATCTCCATGCGCGCGCAAGGCATGAGCTTTGCGCTAGCCAGCTGAGACTGCACCTCTTCGAGCGCCGGCGGAACGGCTGCTCCCCAGCGACGGCGTTGCTCGAACGGAATCGCACACTGGATTCGCAGGCCCACTTGAAGCGAACGGGAGGCCGTCGGCACAGCCTCGCCCACGTCGACGTCCAACTTGTCCATGCGGCTCAGCCAGGTGGCGAGTTCGGCACTGGTCTTGAGCGGGATACGCGGCGCCGAGCCGGTCTTGACGAGGAGCGCGTTCGGGCCATCCAGGCCGAGCACCCGAGCGACACCCACCATGTCCGACAGGTTCAGCTGGCCCCGCGAAAGCGCGTCTTCGATGTTGCCACCGGTCCCGGCCTTCATCTCCAGCCGCGCAAAGGAAAGCCCAAGGTATTCGCAGCGCGCCTCCACCAGCTTCAAGTTGATGGGCGTACCGTCGAAGTCCGGCGTGGCCAACTGGTCAACGGACCAGTCTTCGGGCAGTTGGCCGTGTTTCTCGTAGAAGCGGATGCAGCGCTTGCGGAGGGCAGCCCACGCTTCCTGGCTCAACGCGGGCTGGTCGCGCCACGTGGAAAGCCGCGGCATCACTTCCGGCAAGTCCTCGGCGCGTGCGACGCCGGCGGCCTTCATGACCTCATCGACCAGCAAGCCATCGTGACTGAGCAACATCACGCTATCGGGTTCAGCGGCGCCCACCTCGGCCGCATACACGTGCTCCAAGGCGGAAATGCCGCCCACCCAGCCGTGCATCTCGCCTTCGGCCAAGCGGCGGACACGCTCGGCCAGTTGCTTGGCCTCAACAAACGGGATTTCGAGCGCCTGACCCGCGTCGTCCAGGCGAACGAGGAGAGTCTTCCAGGGAGCACCGGCGGCGAGGCTCGTGGCTTGAAGCCGGAACGCGGTGCGCGAAAGCGTCAGGTCGACGGAGGGGTTCGTGCCCTCGAACTCAGCCCGAATGCGGCGGCAAAGCTCGTCGGCTGCCGCACGGATGTTGTTGAAGCGTGCGGGCTGTGCGGAAATCGCCGGCGCCTCCGGAGACCACGAGTACAGCGCCCAGCGCTCCTGACTTGCGAGCCCGAGAACGCCGAGCGCTCCTCGAACCACCGCGACCGCCTTGAGGGCGTGCGTGTGCTTGATGTCGACACCGTGGGCGCGGAGACGCACACGGAGCTCCTTAGCTGCGAGCTTGGCGTCTGAGTCGAGACCCGAAAGCGCTGTGGCGGCCTCAGAAGCGCCGAGCGTATGGGCGTGAACAGTGAGGAATTCGACCAGGGCTTGGGCCTGCTCGGCGAGAGGGCGTGGCGCGGACACGCCAGGGGGAAGGGACATCTCATGTCTCCATACCAATGAAGCCTGGAAGGACGGTGTGCGTTGTCCCGGCTCCGGTGTGGAAACACGGGGAAGGAGGGTGTTCGCTGCCTTTGCCATCCCGAGCGGACTTGGTCCGGTTGGGGCACACGCTGACACGCGGCAACTTGCGTACGGCTCAACGGTAGCCGAAGCCCTACGCGGCCGTCAAGCACCCCGCGTTTGCTCTTGTGTTCGGCCGCCAGGCTCACCATGCCGGCACTTCGGTGCAGCCAAACGGCGCTTGGCGCAACAGGCCTAGCGCTTGCGCCGTGCGGCTGACCGCGCCCTGGGCCGCCGCCTTCGCTCGCGTCGGACGGCGTGGACCGGCGACGCGGCTCAGCGCGTGAGCTAAGTCCAGACGTTGACTACCTGTTGGTCTGCTTCCTGCCTGAACCTGTTGTGTGTCTGTGACTCACTGCTTGTCGTGCCTCTTGCGTGCCTGTGGCCTGTGGCTGCCATGCCTGCCTGCGCGTCTTGCTTTGCCTCGTGTTTGTCGTGCCTGTGCGTCCAATGAGATGCCGCCGGTTCCGGGGCCTGCTGGGGCTCGTTGGAAGGCTCGGTATGCGTGCGAGCAGTTTCATCACATAGGCGCCGGCGGCCGTTGTGCGCCAGCTGGCTCCAGCTCTAGACGTTGGAGGAAAGACCTGCCATCTTGGTCGGATATTTGGATGCCAAATAGGTCTTTGGAGGCGGTCTAAAGCGGTACCGTGCGCTTATTTAAGTCATCGTAAATCTAGCCGCTTGACGGTTTATCACGATTTCATTGTTTGGCGGAAATTTAACAAAGGGAGCTCCATCGTTGTCTATGACAAGACGAGTTGATGAATGGCCAATGAAATGGAATCTCTGACTTCTAAAGCGTAAAAAGGGGATGGTGAAGTTGTTAAAGCGCAAGCTAAAAAGCAGGGTCGAAATCTCTCTAAGGGCGATGGAACCTTTTAAGAGAGTTGAGCGATGTCTCTAGTCTCATTTGCTTCGGGGTTGATGATTGCGCTCCAAAGTAAGACACTTCTTAGAAATGGATGCAGGTCTTGCGGGCCAATTGAAACGGAGTGCCGATGTTTGCTTGTCACAGGTCGGGATTTGAGTGGTTGAGTGGCGTCTGCCAAAGAACGCTTTGGCGTGCGCAGCTCGGCCTTATTTCTGGCGAGCAGATTGATTCGTCTATCTCACTCAATTGTCAGTGACAACGTAGCGGCGTCGAGGAATCCTCAACATGGTGTTCAACAATGTCCCTCCATGCGAGACGGCAGGCCAACGCCTGAAGTCTCTCGGTGTACTTCGGCGGTGTTAGTACGTGGACCGGTCAGTCGAAGAAAAGCAGCGTATCGAAGGCTTTCCGCAATGGGCCATCAAGCGGTCTGAGCCGGATACGGGCAATGCGCTCCCCTCAGGATTTCCCTACATCATCGACGAGGCCAGTGGGCAGCTCTGTCAGGTTGCACTGCTCTTCTTGGCTACGCGGCACGTGTCAGAGGACGGCAAGACGTTCCCGAAGAACACAGTGGATGCGTACACCAGCGACATCCTGGATTGGATGAGATTTTGCGCAAGGTTTCACTTGCCGTGGAACAAGGCGACCTGGGCCGACCTTGCCAAATACATCTCCAGCTTGGAGATGCTCGTGTCAGCACACCATCGTCAACGCTACCGCGAAGCAACGAAAGTCCGTCGCGTGGTTCCCATCCTGCAGTTGTACAAGTGGGCTCCGGCAAACATCCCTGCGCTCTGTACTCCGTCTCCATATGGCTCGCTATTTGACTCCAAGAAGGCGGCAGAGTTCTTGGATGCTCGCCGTCGGAAGCAGCGCAGCAAGGTGAAAGTAGCAGAGGACGCGGTTGATGACAAAGAACTGCCCGATGTCATGCAGGAAGAAGAGGTCAGGGCGGTACTCAAGGCAATCGGTCCGCCTCCGCGCGGGATTGAATGTGATGAGAACGAAGAAGCTGCGCTCACTTCTGTGGGGCACCTTGGAATGGAGCTTGGCCTGCAGGCCGGGCTTAGGGTTAGCGAGGTGGTGACCCTTCGAGTGAGCCTGTTTCGTAGGTACCTTGACATCGAAATCGTTGAAGGCGCCTTTTACAGGGTTGGGAAGTTCAGGCGCAAAGGCGGCAAGATGAAGTTCGTCAGGATGCACGGAGCCTTGCTGCAAAAGGTCGTCAACTACATTCGCCAGGAGCGGGCGTTTGCAATGCAGGGCATGGCTATCGACCATGGTGTCCTTCTGGTCCATAAGGGCAGGTGCCACCGTGGTACTGCACTGAGGCCTGGCACGTTGCAAAGGCGCTTCGCTAAGGCGTGTATGGCGGTGGGACTGACTCGCAGAGTCTCAAAGTTCAGTCCCACAGACGGAGACTGGTCGAACCCCAACATCGAGTACGTAGAGCTCGCCCGCTACACATTTCACTGCCTTCGGCACACCTTCGCGGTCTGGCGGTACTACGCGCGCAAGCTTGATGGTGACCCGGAGCCTTGGAAGCATATCCAAGAGGAGCTCGGTCACGAGGATGTCGAGACAACCATCAAGATTTACCTAAGGGTGACTCAGGACTTTGAGGCCGTGGTCACGGACGTATTTGTGAATACGCTGAATCGCGACGCCGGCGTCTACGGCATCGACCACGAATTCGACGAGCAAGAGGTAGGTGGCGCATGACGGGGGAACCGAACAAGACGCATCTGCAGTCCGTGGGACTGAAGTCGCTTGATGTCATGCACATCCTGCCGACCTGGACCGCCGGCTTGTGTGTCCACGACCGGCCTGCACGCGGATTCCTGCTGCGGAAAGATACTTGATATGGGACGTAGCACTGTTCACACGCGCCGTCCCAGCCGATTCGAGAACCTCACGCCCGACCAGGAAAAGGCATTCAATAGTAGGGGCGACACGCTGGTACTCAGCGGAAAAATTCGCTCGTACAACGGTGACCCTGAGAACGCGGAGTTCTTCAAGACGGCGCTCAAGGGATTTGAAGCAGATGTCGCGAGCTTTGACGCGGCACTCCCTCTGACGGACGCCTTTGTACTCATGTGCAATGACCCGGGTCGGCAAAGCAAGAGGACATTTGAGACGTTGCGCTCCACTCTGCGACGAGGAGTTCTGGCATTCGCGAAAGACAAGGGGCTGGACGCGAAGCCGTTGAAGCTCTGGCCTAGAGACCTTGCAGAACAGGTCGTTCGATGGCTCCGTACGCTGACGAACAGTGCCAGTGGCGCCTTAGTTAGCCGCAATACAGCGCGCAGACACTACGGCAGCTTTGCGGACCTCTTTGCAAAGCTGGCGGAAGACTCCAAGCTGTCAGGGTTGCTGCCAACGCTGGACGCATTCCCGAACAACCCGTTTTCTGGAGCACACGACGGGACTGACAAAACGAAGGCCCTCGGTATGTCTGCGCTGATTGACACGTACAACGCGGCGCGAACTGAGTTCTTGCAGGCGGTGGCTAAGGTGCGATATGCCCAGAGCCTCTTTGCTGGCCCAAAGGTCGCTCCAGATGCGGGAAGCAGGGGGTGTGGGAAATTCCGCGACTTGGATGCGGTGCTCTGGTACTTGAAAACAAAGTTCGAGGGCAAGCTGCCGCCTTATTTGTCGCTTCGTGATTCCGGCTGTGCGGAGCAGGGTGCGCTCTTCTGGGCCATCAGCAAGTTCCATGGCGGGTGGCGCAACGTCGCTGAGTACCTGCAGCCGTCTCCTGAAGGCTGCGTCGCCCCCATGATTTTGCTGACCATCGTTGGCCACTTCAATACCGAACCACTGAGAACAATCAGCGAGAAAAACCTGCGCAACAAGACCGTCCTGAACAACGGCCGCTTAGAAGTTCGCTTGACTGTACAGCCGGGCAAGGAGCGCGGAAAGCCCTACCGACGCAGCTTTCCAATCGACGATGCCGACCCCTGCTCACCGAGCTCAATCTTTCAGTTTATGCGCGAATGGACGCAGCGGGTTCGGAGCGAAGCCGGTGTGTACCGAGACTGCATCTTTATCCACGCTACGATGGAGGGTGAAGTCAAGGCATTCTTTTCTGCCAAGTTTGATGGTCAAGGTTCAGACACTAAGTGGCGCCACCACCTCGTCAACTTCGCTGAGCGAAATGCGCTGCCTCGATTCAACTTGCGCGAGCTCCGCCTGACCTCCTTGGAGTACGGCATGTGGATGTTCGCGGATGACATCCGCGCCTCGTTCGCGCTCAAAGGAGGCACCTCCGAGCGCGTGCTGCGTGAGAGCTACACGAGCGATTCGGCGCGACACCGCGCTGACGCCCGTATTGCGGAAATTCAGTCGAATCAAGAGCGGTTTGTCAGGACCAAGGGGAAAGTTCATCACCTCGGGTCGGAGAGTACCGACAGAACCGCGGCGACGCCGGGCTGCAAGTGTGTCGACACTTTCGACTCGCCTCTCCCGGGGGAGGTCAAGGGAAGGCAGTGTGGTGCATTTGGTCGCTGCCCGGGATGTCCGCTAGGCTCCCCCGAGCTCACCGCATACGGCTTGGCCAGATTGCTCCAATTGCGCGAAGAGCTCTTGCAGGCCAGAACGAACCTGCCTCTTGAGAGGTGGGTTGCTTGCTGGCATGACGTTCTGGAGACGCTTGAGCGCAAATGGATACCCCTGTTCAAGGACGAGCCGCAGCTCTGGGAGCGTGTGAAACGCATGTCGCTTGCGCCCATCGGAGTCATCGAGTGAACAAAGCAACAGCAGGTTCAATTGCGCCCACCGAGATTCGGGTACTCGAGGAGGCGATTGTCAACCTCGATACGCCGGACATCCAGAGCTTCTGGAACGCATATGTCTGGCGGTTCGCGCACAAGAACCCAGCCAGGCAGATGGTCTGCATCAACTGGAGGTTCGCGCTTCCCAAAGGGGGCTTCTCAACGGACCAGCGGCACTTTGTGCTACTGGAGAGCTTCAAGACGGTCGTATGGGGAATGCTGACGAATGACGCGTACGGAAAGAAGCTGAGCGTCGGAACTCTCGGGCCTATGAGCGGGGGAATTCGCGAGGCGTTTCGTTGGCTCGTTTGGGTTGGGGTCACGGACCTCTCGCAAATTACGGCTGCTTTGCAGCAGCGCTATCTCAGCGTATTGACCAAATTGATTCTCTCTCGCGAGGAGGTGTATCCAGGCTTCGCTGCAGAAGGCTACGACTTTGGCTACCATGGTGCCTCAACCCTTGAAGAAATCGACGAAGAGGAAGCTGACCCCGTTGATGGCGAAGCAGAGGACGATGGCGTAACCTACACGCAAGTTGCCAATCGAATTGGCATCCTCTACTTTATCCACGCTCAACGGGAGCTGCTTAAAAAGCGCAGGCTTCCGGTGTTTAGCGCGGCGCCTTTCGGAGGAAGGCAGTCTGGGGAACTCACTTCAAGCATCGCCGCTTACACCGTAAATCGCATTCCCGCACTTCCGCAGGTTGTCAGCGTCCCAATGCTAGATGAAGTCTTTCGGTGGGTCGATGAAGTCGGACCGCGTATACAAAACTCTCATCTCGCCTACCACTCCGCGAAGCACGGAGGCGCATCGGCGTTGCGCGGTGCTTTCGAGCAACTGGATGCTGCAGGCTTCAGTGAGCAACGGTTTGCGGTCATCCCTTGGCGCGAGCGCCGTGAGGCGGACATCGATGGCGCCGATGACGCGCTCTCCTTTCCTGACCACCGTTTGCGCCTGGCCGTGCTGATGCTTCGGGACGCATGCGTTCTAGCGTTGCAGTACTTGGCCGGATTGAGAATTTCCGAAGTCTGCTCTACCCAGGTGCTCAAGGGGAAAGTCGATGGCCTGCCGTCATGCATCTACAAGCGCCAGTCTCCAGACGGGATGATGGACCTTTACTTCCTCAAGGGCTTGCTGGTCAAAGGCAAGTCTGAGCCCGTTCCGAATGATTGGGTCATTGGCTGCACTCCAAACCGCTCTCGAGAGTTGCCCATCGTCGTGCGCGCACTGAACCTTCTGCATGACGTTATGTCGCCGTTCTTGGATGCCCAGAAGGAATCACCTCTGTTCTTGCACTTCCGAAACAGGTTCGGAATGCCCCGCGGTGTGCAAAGCGCAAAGCTGGCTTCCGGCGTGGATTTGCAGCGCGGATGTCGGCGCTTCATTCGGTGTTTTGTTGACCTCTCAAATCTGCCCGATTTCGATGCGCATGGCAACTCATTGGTTCGCTATCGCGAGACTAAAGGTCAGTGCATCAGGACTCACCAAGGACGCAAAACGTTCGCTGAGTTCTGCCTGAAGACCAGGAAGTCCGCCCTGTCGGCTCTCAGCCTTCACTTCGGCCACCTGACTGAATCAACCACCTATGCCGCGTACTATGGGCCGCTCCAGCGCCTTCACGACGATGTTGAGATGTTCAGTCACACGGCGACTGTAGATTTCTTTGTCAGCCGCAGCGAGGGCAAGATTGTCTTCGGAGCGATGGCCCCCGCTGTGAACAGGTTCTTTGATGAGTTCAAGCTCAATCAAATCAAGGACCCGGTCGAGCTGCGTGAGAAGGTGACTGAAATTGTAATCACCCACGACCTGCGGATTTACTTCAACGACAACGGTCACTGCCTCGTAAGCATTGCGCCCCTGAAGTCGCGCTGCCAAGCCGCCGCAGGCGGAGTGTCGTGGATGCATAAGAGGCCAAATGAGCGCACGCGCACGGTCTCCATGTGTGGTGGGTGCGACTGCCTAGCGCTTGACGTGAGCCACCTTCAATTTTACGAGCAGCGAGCCGCGCGATGGAAGGAGGCCGCCGCTGACCGAGCCAATCGGGTTGCCGTCAAAAGCTACGAGCAGTCCAGGAAAATCGTTCGCATCTTGAAAGCAGCAGCCAATGACACCGCTAAGTCTTGTTGAAGGTTTGCTCGCATCGTTCGAGCCTAAAGACCCGAGAGAGGAAAAGCTCGCTCAGACGGTACGTGAGCAGCTCGCTCTCCGCTCTTTCGACGCAGAAGGGAAACTGGTCGGTCCAGTTTTGAATCTCACGGCCATCGCGCGTCAGGCCAATCTGCCAGTCAAGCTAATAAGCTATGAGGGATGTTCTCTTCCCGGCGCGCGAGCGCTGCTGCTTAGTGTGATGGAGAAGCTCTCCACATTCAGCCTGCAGATAGAACGTGACTTTCTCAAACAGGAGGTAGACCGGCTGAAGGCTCGCCTTGACCGATACGACTCCATCCATGCCAATCGGGTAGTGATGCTGTTCAAGCAGAAAACACAGTCCGAGCCCACCCCTGCTGACCGATACACAGCTGCAGACGTTCGCATTGCGGCGCAGGTCATCCCAATGGATGAAATCTGACGGCTAAAACAGGCTTGACTGAGCACTATCGGGCGCCGCGTAAGGAACGCAGAAGTGAGCCATGTTCTTAGGGTAGTGCTTGCGTAGCAAGTTGTGGCGTCTGGCCGCTATCTCGAATCGTTGTCGCAGCATGGCAGCGTATTGCCCGGTGCCGCGCATGCGGGTGCCGAAATTCGAGTCGTAGTCTGCTCCGCCCCGCATTTGCCGCACAAGGCTCATGACGTGCGTCGCACGGTCAGGAAAGTGCTGTTGCAACCACTCCACGAATAGGTCGCGCACCTCCAGAGGAAGCCTTAGGACAATCATGCTCGCCGATGTCGCCCCAGCCTTGGCTGCCGCCTGCAGGATGGACTCGAGCTCGTTGTCGTTGACCGCGGGAATCATCGGTGATGCAAACACCGCGACGGGCACGCCTGCTGCGGTCAGCTCGTTAATCGCGCGCAGCCTGCGGTGAGGCGCATTTGCTCGAGGGTCCATGATTCGAGCGAGGGTCGGGTCGACGGTCGCGAGGGATATGTTGACGCTTGCGAGGCCCTTCGCGGCCATATTCGCCAGGATGTCCAGGTCACGAGTCACCAATGCAGATTTCGTGGTGATGCTGACCGGCGCGTTGAACTCGGCCAGCACCTCCAAGACCGAGCGGGCGATGCGTAGCTCACGCTCAACCGGTTGATAGGGGTCGGTGTTGGCGCCCAGCGCAATGAGGCTGGCCCGGTAAGCCGGCCGGGAAAGCTCCTTGCGCAGGAGCGCGGCGGCGTTTGTCTTGGCCTGAATCTTGGTCTCGAAGTCTAGGCCAGGTGACATGCCCAAGTAGGCGTGCGACGGGCGGGCATAGCAGTACACACATCCGTGCTCACACCCTTGGTAGGGGTTGATGCTCTGCTCGAACCCTAAGTCAGGCGAGTCGTTGTAGCTGATGATGGAGCGGGCCTCGACCAACCGTACGTCGGTCGGTCGGCGCGGCACGAGCTCATCGGGCTCGTCTGAAGTTCGCTGCTCCTCAAAGTAGTCAAGGTTTTTCTCCCTGTTCCAAGAGTCGAAGCGCGACGGGGCGTTCGAACCGACTCCTCGGCCTTTGACGAATTTCACGACACTCGTTCCGTCATTGGTCATTTTTTGACTCCAACTTGGGTTTGCCCCTACCGCAGACTCGTTGCCCCTTGGATGGCCCGTGGAACCAAGCCTGCCCGTGCTCAAGGAGCGGGCGCTGCACTGGACGGGTTGGCTGTATGTGCGTACAGTGTATGGCATGGACGCACCTTGCACCAGGAGTCGGAACCACGTCACGGCCCACCGGACGCCTGGACATTACCGTGTGCACCGGCTCCTCATTCGGGCTGAGCGTCTTCCCAGCTTCGAGGACGAGAGCGTTTGTGAACGGCGACGAGGTCGTTCTTGCTGTCGCGTAGCGGCTGGAGCCTTGAGCAGTGCTAGAGCGCTCCAGTTGTCGGCGCCCGCAGTGGGGTTAGGGCGCAGGAGCAGATTGCAATCAAACATAAGTATGGGCTGCATCTACTGCTTCGCGCGGCCCACGCACAGCTATCTCAACATGTCGCCGGGCCTCGATTTCGAGACCCGCATCATCGCCAAGGTGAACGCGGCCGAACGCCTGCGCGAGGCGTTGGCCAGGCCAGGCTACGAGGCGTCCTGCATCAACATCGGCTCGGCCACCGATGCCTACCAGCCGGCCGAACGCAGGCTGGGCATCACGCGCGGCGTCATCGAGGTGCTGGCCGAGACGCGGCACGGCTTCGCGATCGTCACCAAGTCGTCCGGCGTCGAGCGCGACCTCGACCTGGTCGGCGAGATGGGGCGCGCCGGGCTGGCGGCGGTCTACATGTCGGTGACCTCGCTGGACAACCACCTGTCGCACATCATGGAGCCGCGCGCGGCCGCGCCGCACCGGCGCCTGCGCACGATCGAGACGCTCGCGCGCGCGGGCGTGCACGTGGGCGTGAGCGCGTCGCCGATGATTCCGTTCATCAACGAGCCCGAGCTCGAACGCATCCTGGCCGCCGCGCGCGATGCGGGCGCGAGCAGCGCGTTCAGCACGGTGGTGCGGCTGCCGTGGGAGGTGAACCCGCTGTTCCAGCAGTGGCTGGAGGCGCACTTCCCGGATCGCGCCGCGCGCGTGATGGCGCGCGTGCGCGACATGCGCGGCGGCAAGGACTACGACGCCACCTTCGGCACGCGCATGCGCGGCACTGGCCTGTGGGCGCAGATGCTGCGCGATCGCTTCGACCTGGCCGTCACGCGCCTGGGCTTCAACCGCGAGCGCATCGCCATGGACATGTCGCAGTTCGTGCGACCCGCGCCGCCGGCGCGGGCGGCCGGCGTGGCCGAGGCCGACAACCGGCAGGGGAGCCTGTTTTGAATCGCCTGGAACAACCGCAGCGCGCCGCGGTGGCGCGGCGGCCGTGGCCGTTCTATGCGGCCTTGCCCGCAGTCTCGGGGTTCGCGTTGGCGGGCCCAGCCGCCGCGTCGGCGTCCGCGGGCTTGCCGGCGGCCTCCTTGTCGCGCGCCCGCAGCACCAGTCCGCCCGATTGCCGGCCGTTGTCGGCGGCGAGCGGCGCCACCGGCGCGCCGCCGGCATAGCGCTGCTTCAATTCGTCGGCCATGCCGATCAGGTCGGCGGCGTCGGCGATCTTCTCGGCGTGGCGTTGCAGCACCATGCGCGCCATGTCGATCAGCTTGGCGTTCATCGTGCGCGCGCCGGCGGTCAGCAGCGCCTTGGCGGCCTGCCGCGGCTCGCCGGCCAGGCTGTGCGACATCGCCTGTTCGGCCAGCGCCGTGATGGCGTTGTGCTGGTCGCGGATGCGCCTGGCGAAGGGCTCGTGCACCTGGCCGGCACGGGCCAGCAGCTCAGACAGGCTGCGCGTGGTGCAGAAGCGCAGGGCCAGCGTGTCGATCCAGCCCTCGGCGGCGTCCAGCTGCAGCTCGGCGGCCGTCAGGTAGGCGAGCATGGCCACCATGTTGGAGGCGGCCTCGAAGTCGAAGTTGCCTTCCTGGAGGTCCTTGGCCATCGCGCGGATCTCGGCCACCACCTGCGCGACCTGGCGCTGCAGCATCAGGTTGAAGATGTTGATGACGCTCGTGAAGCGTTGCAGTCGCACGCTCTTGGGCGCCTTCTCAAGCGCGTGCCGCATGTTGTCCAGACAGCGCTGCAGGCCCTTGGAATCGCGGTCGGTGAAGCGCGTCACGGCCAGCAGCACGATGGTCTGGTAGTCGAACATCTTGGAGCTGATGCCCATCAGCGTCGCGCGCTCCAGCGCCTGCTTGGCCTCGCCGTTCTCGCCCAGGTAGAACGCCAGCATGCCCTGGCGCTGCAGGCGCGCGATCGAGCCCGGCGTCAGCTGCGTGGCGGTGCGGTACGTGGACAGCGCCTCGGCGAACTGGCCCTGTTCGACCTGCACCCGGCCCATCACGTCGTAGGCGTCGGCGAAGCCGGGTTGGTCCGCGATGAGGCTTTCCAGCGTCCGCTTGCCCGCCGGGCCCGATCCGCCGTCGATCTGCGCGCGCGCGACACCCAGGCGCGCCCACGGCAGCGCCTGGGTGGCGATCACCGCCTCGTACATGGTGCGCGCCTCGTCGTGCTTGCCCACGCGCAGCAGCAGCTCGGCGCCGATGCGCGCGGCGTAGAGCCAGTACGCGCCCTTGACCTCGAAGCGGCGCACGCACAGTTGCGCGGCGAGGTCGAACTGGCCCTCGTCGATGGCGATGAAGATGTCCTTGAGGATCTTCTTGCGATGGCGCGCCTGGTGGATGCGTTGCGCCAGCGCGTGCGCCGTGTGCGGCTTGAGCAGGTAGCTGTCCAGCGCCGACTCCGCTGCCTCGGCGACGGCCGCGTAGCTGGCCTCCGAGGTCACCATGACGAAGACGGTGGAGAACGGCAGCAGCTGGGCGCGGCGCAGGTCGTTGAGCAGGTCCTGGCCGGAGTAGTTGCCGCCGTGGAAGTCCTGCTCGCACAGCACGATGTCGAATTCGCGCGCCTCCAGCATGCGCCGCGCATCCTGCACGCGGCC